>JGI24006J15134_10002447_pt1 | contig 10212 bp, 7 predicted proteins | sample LinPmetageLP53_FD_15134 | JGI IMG/M metagenome (IMG submission 15134) | reverse complement strand
TACTTAATAACGACGCTCCGCACAACCAACCATATACATTAAATTGGTTTAACGCTTACGCTTTTGGAAATGGTATTGAATCAGATAGAATTAGAGATGATTACAACCAAGCCACNCTAGCGAATGGTGTTAAAGCGTCAACGGTATTAGCGGAACAATATAAGGAGGATAGAAGAAAAACAGGTTTAATACATTCTGGTATTTACAACTCTACTAGTAATATTAATAAATTGAATCAATTTATTGCGGCTGAAAAAATAACTAAAGATATGAACCCTTCGTATGGTAGTATTCAAAAGCTACATACAAGAGATTCTAATATAGTTGTACTACACGAAGATAAATGCATGAAGGTATTAGCTGATAAAGACGCTTTATTCAATGCTGATGGTGGTAAGAACGTAGCTATATCATCCAACTTCTTAGGATCAGATCAACCTTTTGCTACTAGATATGGGATATCTACAAACCCAGAATCTTGCGCAACGGATTTAGCTGGTAGATTATATTTTGCAGATAGAACTAGAGGAGCTGTTTTAAGGTTATCTAACGATGGTATAACTAATATATCTGATTATGGTATGAAAGATTGGTTTGGTGACAATCTAGGACCTCTAACACAGCGAATATTAGGTTCTTTTGATGAAAAGAAAGATGAGTATAACATAACAATAAAAGGTTTGTACCCAGTGGGAACAAGCGGTGTTGGTAGTGGTGGTGATCAATGTGGTTGTGATACTAGTACTGTTAGTACAAGTCAAGATGTCGGTGACATAAGAGACTTAGAAAATACTACAATACTAAGAAGTCAAAGTAATCTAAATATTGGTAATGTTAGCGTTGGTAATCTTGACTTTTATAATTCTGAGGTAACATTAAGTTTTAGTGAGAGAGCGAAAGGTTGGATATCATTCAAATCATTTGTTCCAGAAAGTGGAGTCAGTATTAATAATGAGTACTACACGTTCAAAGGCGGTGAGATGTATAAACATCATTCAAATTTAAATCACAACACTTTCTACGGAGATCATAAAGAGTCTAGTGTTACATTGTTATTTAACGACCAACCTGGTACTGTGAAGAGTTTCTCTACGCTAAACTACGAAGGATCACAAGCTAGGAATAAAGCAAATTTAACAGATGGTGAATATCACAATCTTGTAGAAAGAGATGGTTGGTATGTTAGTGATATTAAAACTAACCTACAAGAATCAAGTTATTTAGAGTTTACAGGTAAAGAAGATAAATGGTTTACATATATCAAAGGTGATACCACTACTTTGCAAAATCTAGATGAAAAAGAGTTTTCAGTTCAAGGTGTTGGAAACTATCAAAACATGACAGTTGTGGGTGCGGAAGCAAAACAAGAAGTATGCTTAACTATTACTCCAAACATCAACTGTGTTCAAGTGCTTGGGTGCATGGATCCTGACGCGCTTAACTATAACGCTAATGCAAACGTTGATGATGGAAGTTGTACTTATCCACCAGAACCAGTTTATGGCTGTACAGATCCTGATGCAAATAATTATGACGCCACAGCAACTTTGGATGATGGAAGCTGTGAATACGATGTAGATGATGGTGGAGGACCGGTTATGTGCCCATGGACTCATCTTGGAAGAGCCACGGATGCTAACTGGATTCCTACTCAAAACAATTATCCATATCCTTTACAAGGATTTTATACTCAAGTAGCATTTAGTCGCGCGCAATATATTCCATCTAATCATGATATTACAGTTGCACCTTTTTACAGTTTTGTAGGAAATCCTTCAGGCAACATGGGTACGTTATCTAACAACAGAAGAGTAACAGGATGGTATATAACTAAACCCCAATACTACGGGCCTCTTGACTCTGATACAAACGCCTTGTTCAATTCTTATTGGAATATCACTGGTGCTGACGCTGGGCCTTTGTCTGGGTGGCAGTCTCCTATTATAAACTCTTGGAACGATGTTATAGCGCACTTAAATGCAATGGGTATAGTATCGCAAACATTAGCAAATAATGATGATTGGGATAACTTATACACTATATTCAATGATGCATTTGGTTTTACTCCCGTTTACGGACCATCTATTAATTGTTCTCATTTTTAATCACATCACATGGCAAATTATACAATAACAAGAAGTACTGAAACTGATCACACTTACGGGTGTACTCAATTCTCGACAATACAAACTGAGGATCAAGTAGCAGTAGACGGAGGGCCGTTGGATAGCACTGTTGTTTGGGATGTAACAGCTGACCAAGGTTTTTCATTAGACATAGAAGACTTTAGTTTTACTGGAGCGACTCAACTGAATGTACCAGCAACGGTGCCAGTATCAACATCTTGGGAAAATCTACCTGCCCCAATTTTATATGCAAAGATGGTAAAGGTTTCAAGCGTATTAATTAGGGTTACTTTATATTTAGCCCCGGACGCTAGTCAACCTGGTTTTGGTGGTGGTAACAATTTTGTGATGCCTAGTACTGACATGAACGTTACTGTGCCTATAGAGGGTTGCGCTAAGATAGCTGGGCACTCTATGCGATTTTGGTTTAATGAGCCAAGTTAACAAATAAACAAACAATAAACTATGTCATATCATTACGGAAGTTCATCAAGTTCATCAAGTTCATCAAGTTCATCAAGCAGAGCGGGTGAAGCTCGTATGCCAGCTCCACCTGGATACCACTATATGCCTGATGGTAGTTTAATGCTTGATTCTGCAATGACATACGCTACAGCCGAAGCTCTTTCAATAACAACTATAACTATTAACCCAGAGTTAGAAAAAAATTTAGTGGTAAAAAGTAGTGATGCTGAAGGAGGGTTGAAATCCCACGAAGTATTTGGTACACTTCCACCACAAGCGTTAGATAAAGTGAGTACTAGTGTTGGTGATTATTTAATGAGCTATGTGGTTGTTGCTAGAGGTGGTCATAGATATAAATCCACACCGACTTTAACTTTTAATAGTAAGTTGTATAACGTTGAAAGATTCCCTCAACTAACTGACAATCCTTATGAAAAAGGTAAAAAAGATATAACAGGTGTAAGATTTGAGATTTATAAAAAATAGATATGGCAGAATACAAGAAATATACAAAAGAAGAAGCGGTAAGAATTGATAAGCTTAAAGAGAAAGCTGTAGTGGAACGTGAGGTAAAAGCAAAAACAATTGAAACTACTAAGGAAGCTACAGAGATCTTAAAAGGAGTCGACGGAGTACGACCTGCAAACCCCACTCAAAACGTATATGTTGATAGCGGGGTGGACACCTCTTCGCAACAAGGTTTAACTGATTTAGGCATATACCTACCTATTGAAACCACTTCTCAAGAAGAGATACAAAAAATATTAGAAAAGATAGAAGTTGCACCCGCAACACCGGTTGTTAATTTTAATCTAAATTATGACATAGAGTTGATACCAGTTCCTGATATCAATAAAATATACTCGCTAACAACAGTTGAGAATAACATTTGGGATAAACCAATTTACGAAGAAAGTGTTGATGAGGCTAGTAGATTTGAAGAAGTACATGTGTTGAATAATTTTATTAGTAGTCTTGGTGGTGCTTTTAAAATATCTGTTAGTGGAGTTGCTAACACGTGTTTTGAGCTAGGTGTGTTTAACCAGACCGATAATAAGTGGTATAATTGGAGCGAAGTCAGTTCAACTAAGACTAATAAATCCGGAGATACATACATGTCTACGGAGCATGGTATTTTTAACTTGGGCCGAACTTACTTTGAAGGAGTTATTCCTGGGTCAGGCAGAGAAATTGTAACCGTTAACATACCACCCGTGAGTCACGAGACTGTTTATAGAATAGGGTTTTTGAGATCAGGCACTATAAAGCCCAATGCTTATTGGACTTCTAACACCGACTACGCCGACTTGCTACCGATGTTTGATGAAGTGGAAAAACCGGGTTACATTCCAACGTATAAGCTAACTCAGTTAATGAGATCTTCTACCACTATAAAACTAGAAGATAGTCATTTAGGTAGTGGAAATGGGGGTGATGAGTTAGTTATAAATCACACTCCTGGTGCTTTGCTTAACACTATTAATAAAACTAAAGGAAGGTACTCTATTAATTTAAACATATCGTCTAGAAAAAATATGCAATTAAACGAAAATGTAATTGGTGGTGTGTTAGATACAACTCACTTAACGTTGGGTGACCCAGCTATTACAACGGAGTTGTTAGGTGTTGATCTAGTGGCTTCAGTAAACTCCGAGGGCGTAGGAAATGTTACTGGAACTATAACTTTGGGTAAAGCATCGCTAAGACATTGTGAGATACATTTAAACACTAGTGGTATATTCCTAACTGATCAAGATAAATAAAACATAATATATGCCAATACTACAATTTACATTTGCACATCAATTAAACGTTTCAGCACAAGTTGGAGACACAGCTTACTATGTACCAACGTCTACGTCTGCTCAGTTTCAAGTTAACTCGTCTGATATTATTGAGATAGGAGATATAACTTTTGTTAGTCCAGATGGACTTGGGTTTTGGTGTAATACAAATCTTTCTTCAGGATCGTATCCTAGCGCTTCAGATTATATTTTCTTTTCTAAAGATAACAAAGCTAACCAAGCAAGTGTATTAGGTTATTACGCTAAAGTACAGTTAAAAAACAACTCTAAGACTGAAGCCGAAATATTTGGAGTTAGTGCTGATACATTTGAAAGTAGTAAATAAACGGCAAAAACTGTGACTATATTAGTAAATTTAATTAAATATAATCATGGACGAAGAAATAAATAAACAAGTTGAAAATTATCCCTTAACAAAGGAAGAAAGTAGAGTTCAATTTGTTCAAATAACAGAAATGTTGGGTTTAAAACATTCTTTTAACTTTGACGAAGCGTGGGAGATAGGTTTAGAGGTAAGACGAAGAAAAGAATTTAGAGAAAAAATAACTGAACTAGAGCAAGCAATAATGAGTGTGGAGGGTACAACTGGAGAAGTAATGCACAAGGCTAATCCTGTTAAACATACTTTTGCTGGTGGTTGTTATATTAGAGAGATATATAATCCAGCTCACGAGCTTATTGTAACAAAGATACACAAAAAAGAACATCCGTTCTTTTTAATGACAGGTAAGATGTCTATCTTAACGGAAGAAGGGATACAGAATATAAAAGCTCCTTATCAAGGGGTTACGAAACCAGGCACAAAGAGAGCGATATATACACATGAAGAATGTATATTCATAACAGTACACGCTACGGATAACACCACGATAGAAGATGTTGAAGAAGAGGTTGTATGTACTAAGTACGAAGATCTACCACCTGGTTGTGATGCGTTGGAAATACTAAAAGAAATTAATTTAAAAGAAGAATAATATGAGTTTTATAATGGCAGCGGGAGCGGTTGTAGGAGTTGTTGGTGGGGTCATGAAAATGAGTGCTGCTAATAAAGCTAAGAAAGAAGCGGCGGCGGCCCAGAAAAAAGCAAAGGCAGATATGGAGGCTAAAAAGAAGCAGTACGAAGCTTTAGACACCTCTAACTTAGCCAAAAATTTGGAGAATAAGTTTGAAGATGCAACTATCAACCAAAAAGGTATGGAACTTCAATCTCAGAAATCAGCTCAAAGTAGAGCCAATATTATGGATCAAATGGGTGGTGCTGCTGGTGGGTCTGGTATCGCTGCGTTAGCACAAACAATGGCTAATCAAGGGGCTGAAGACGCTCAAAAGGCTGGGGCAATGATCGGTGATCAAGAACAAGCTAACCAAGCAAAAGCAATGGAGGGTGCTGATGCTGTTCAAACAGCTAAATTGCAAGGTGCTAAGGATTCTAGACAATTACAATACGATAAAACGTCAAACTTAATGAATATGTCAGCTGGTGAAGCTCAAGCTGCTGGTGATGCTAAGACCGCTGCTGGTCAAGCCCAGGGTGATGCTATGGCTGGTATTGGTAGTAGTTTGGGAGGTGGCGCTAGTGCCCTTGCGAAATAAATAAACAAATATAAACATGGCAGAAAATACGGCAGGGAGTGGGAATTTTTACAGAATGGGGCAAGTAATGGGCCCTGATAAACTAGATACTGGTGTAGCCGATATGGTATCTGGTATTGGCAAACAAGTTGGAACAGTTGGTGCGGCTATAGCTGAGGAAAGAAAAGCTGAAGCCAAAAAACTTAAAGAAGAAAGAAATGCTATTGGTGAAAAAGTGTCCCAAGAGTTTACTAATTTATCAGAAACTATCTCTCAGTTACCTCAAGAATCTTTTAATCAAGCACAAAACGAAGTTGAAGACTTAAGATATAGAATGTATGAGTGTATTGATGCTAAAGATACTAAGTGTCAACAAGATTTAATGCTAGAGCTTAATAAGATAAAGGATAGACATGCTGGTGATGCTGATAATCTTAAAACGTTTGTTGATAGTTGGCAGAAAGATGAGAATGGTAACATGCCTGTGAGTACGGACGCTATGAATGGTGATGATGTTAAGATGATGGAGAACTTTTTAGCAAACGATTCTAAGAGAACTATATATAAAGATGGGCAAATGTTTTACGAGTGGGACGTGGATACTGGAGAGGTTGATGAAAATGGAAATCCTATAATGGACACCCAAACACATTCCCTTCAAGATTTACAAGACAAAGTTATTTTAAAAGAAACTGTTAACGGTAATAAGTATATAGACTTAGAGACAGAAATGAAACAGGCCATTATTGATGATCCTAACAAAGTACCAACTCATGGTGAGATGAAAAGAAAAGTTGGAGAGATAATACCAAGAGATAACAAGGCTATAAGAGATTGGTTACATGGTAACCCTGCTGAGCAACACGATTTAGATGTTGAAGGTTATTTAATAGACCTTATGGAAAGTGACTTTAAAACGTACGATTCTCTAGGTATTGATTTAACAAAACCAGAATATGCTTATCTTGACAAAGATGGTAAAAATGGTGTTACAGCTGATGAAGTACCGCAAGAGTTTAAGGACGAATTGATTGACAATGTTATGAACGTAAAGGATCTCGAGATAACTCATGGTATATTAACAGATATATACGCCGCTAGAGGATTAAAGAATATAGTGGGTGGAGAAAATAAAGATTACAACAAGGATAAGAAAGAAAACAATATACTCGGTATGGGTGATTTCAATCCTAACGAGCAAGACGCTGCTAATAGATCTGAAACATTACAAAAATTAAAAGCATTAGATGATCCAGCAAACCTTAAACAATATGAGGGAATGACTGCAGAGGCTATAGCTAACAAAATAGGTATTGATCCTAAAGCTCAGATTTTAGATCCCGTAAGTGGAGAACGTGTGTCTGTGGCTAGTTACATAGCTAAAGCGGCTGATAAGAAAGCAAAGACTGGCAAATCCGTGGATGATTACGTAAACAGTTAAAATATAATAATATGAGTGAAGTAAAACTAAGAAAAATTGTTCAAGAAGCTATTGATGCCGGAGAAGAAGACTCTTTTATCAAGGAAATAGTTAAAGCTTATAGAGCTAAAAATCCTTCTACAGCCCAAGAAGACTTTCCAACAGATGAAGAAGTAAAGGAAGATCCATCACAGGAGGATGTCACTGTGGAAGGAAACGTTACGGCATCCAATGGGGAGGACGATTCTTCGGAATCACAAGAGACTGTTGAAGTTCAAGTTAGTCCTCATATAACTCACGATAAATTAACTAAAAGTAGTAACAATAAACTATACGATTTAACTTCTGACAAAGAAAAAGCTATGGTCAAAAACCTACAGGATCATTACGGGGAAGAGTTTGATTTTGCAGTTCAAGATGAGAGTGGTCCAGATGATATTGTTGTTGCAACAATTGGAGATCCCACTACAGCAACCAAAAGAAATGGAAGAAGGTTTGAGATTGACACAAAGCATAAGATGTATAAAAGCAACCCCGAAAGATACTTACAAAGGTTTCATGGTTGGGCGGAGAAAACAAGAAAAAACAATGAGGTAGAGGCTATAACAAATAAAGATGTCGATACCGTGACGAATCAATTAGTTAAAATTTCTGGCCAATCTCCAACGCGGAATAATGATGAGGAAATTAAAGCTCAGCAAAAAATTATAGATAATGCAGTTGGTCCCTCTCAAGCTAAAGCCGACGCAGAGGCTAAGCTAGAGGTGTTACATGATGAAAAGGATAAAAAAGAGTTTACCAATAATCCAAAAGAAAATATTGAATTAGCTGATAAATACAATAAAGAGCTAAAAGAAGTATTAGACAGTAAAAAAGAAAAGTTAAAGATTGATGGCGTTAAAGAAGGTTCTAAAGAGTGGGACGACGCGTTGACCAAAGCTAGGGAGTCGTACAACAAAACCGCAGCAAACAAATGGGGTAAAGGTGGGCTAGCTCAGATTGAGCGTTGGCAAGGTATTGCTGATAACGATGGTAATCTTAAGAATGCCGCGGCTGACAAACGTCGTTTTGGTAAGGGTCCAAACCTGGGTGTTGCGCTTTATGATGTTGTGACGGGGGAAAGTACGAAGCATGGTACTAAGACTAGAAATAACGAAAAAGAGATTAGAGCGGCAGCTATAGCAAACTTAAAAAAAGATACGCTTAAGGGTTATAGTAGAGTATTTGAGGGTGAAGAAGGGGAAAATACATTTGACTGGCTGGCGCCCGAAGACGAGTGGATGTTGTTAGATGGAATGACATTTGCACAAATAGAACAGTTAGCCGGAATGCGTTTGCATGGAGGTGACGAAAGTTTATATGGTTGGGACACAAAAGAAGCTACCAAATGGACTTCTAAGAAGAAGAAACAACAAGTTGATTCTCTTAGGTTCAAGTTATCAAAACAAGAAGCAAGAGATGCTACAAAAAAGCTTAGAGTTCTAGAAGATGATTTTCGGGTTGTAGCAAAGGAGAGAAATGATCTTGATGGAGTGAGGGTTGATTTAGATGCTAGGGCTGAAAAATGGAAAACAGGCGGGCTAGTAGGTTTAGAGAACTTATCTAAGGAAATAGATGAGTTTCCACAACCAACAACACAAGAAGAGCTTGAAGAATATCAAGGTTTAGTTAATCAATATAATACATTAAGAGAAGAAGGTTTAACACTGCAAAGTGACACGGATAATTACAACTCTTCTCTAATAGCTTTTAACGAAAATACAAAGGGGTTTAAAAAGCAACTCGAGGATGCGGAAGCAATAAAGAGTGAGGCTATTGGTAAGTATGGGTTTGAAGTTGTAGAAGGTGTATTTAAAGATAATAGTACAGATTTCAAAAGTATTAAGGACTATGAAAAATGGAGAAAAGAACACAAAATAACACATAGCTTTTTTGATAAAGATACTTGGGCTGTTTTAGGGGGAGGGATAGCTAATACGGCTGGTAAGTATTTCACAGGAACATCGTTATGGTTGCTAAATGGTCTTGACGCAGCAACTGGTTCTTTTGGTGGCGCTGGTGGTTCAGAATCATTTAATAGGCTTGATGCTCTGAACGATATGTACGCGACATACACTGATTATGATCATTTTGGTCGAGCTGAAGCGGGGGACTATGAGGGTGGAGAAGGTCCTACAGGTATTCTTAACAAAGGATCTACCGCTATAGCTGATGGGTTGCCGTTTATGCTTGCTATAGCAGCATCAGGTGGTAGAGAGGGTTTTAAACCTGGACTTTGGACAAGAACTCTAGGGAACAAAACTTTAAACCCAGAGTTTGCTAATAAAATAAGAATGGCACAAACCGCTTTTCACATTACAGCAATGGACAATACGCTTGAAGGAAAAGCAATGGGGCTTAGTAACAAGCAAGCATTTGTTTATGGTGGTGTGTTAGGTACTGTTACTGGTATGACTCAGATGATAATGCCAGATGCTCAATTTTTCAAAGGTGGGGTTGTTAACACGGTATTAAAAGAAGGTTTGGGCAAAACGTTGAAAGGATTTACAACAAAAGAAGGGTTGGCTTTTGCGGGAAAAAGATGGGCTGAAAATGTTCTTAAGGAAATAGCTGAGGAAGAAGCTGAAATGGTTTTAAGTGATGTAGCTAAAGCTAGTTTTGGTCTTGGGCACGCAGTAGAGTCGACAGAATTAAAAAACCACTTAAAATTAATACACGACACAGCTTGGTTGTCAGGTAGTATGGGTTTAGTTGGTGCTAAAGCGGATTTTGATGGTGTTAGAAACAACGTACATAATCAGTTGAAAGGAAATATTGTGGAGCA
>JGI24006J15134_10002444_pt1 | contig 10215 bp, 16 predicted proteins | sample LinPmetageLP53_FD_15134 | JGI IMG/M metagenome (IMG submission 15134) | reverse complement strand
TTTAATATTTATAGTCATGACTTTTTAGACTCTGTTGATATTGGAAATAGTTATGGGTTTGATTTAGGAGTATATAGGGAATGGATGGTTAATGATACTAATTACATGGCTCTAGGGATTGTATTAAAAGATTTAGGAACTAAAAATAGTTTTGTAGATACCGAATTAGAATTACCTGCTTCATTAGGTTTAGGGTTTAAATATACAACAGGTAATGGTTTTACTATTGCTACAGATACAAAATTATATCAAGACTACTATACAGTAGGACTTGGTACTGAATATTCCTATAAAGGATTATTTGATGTTAGAGCTGGCTATTATACTGAGCCTAATTATGAGGTAGATTACTTTACCGTTGGTGCTGGGGTTCAAGCCAAAGGTTTAGGATTGGATATAACATTTTTATTTAACCCCGATAGTTTTCACAACCGAACCTTTATGTTATCATTAGGGTTTGAAATATAAGGAGTAACAGATGATGGGATTTATACTAGGAGTAGGAGTTGGATTTGTACTGCATTACGTAGGATGTAAATATGCAGATTATTGCAAATGTGAGCAAATTAAGATTAAATGGTTCACTAGAAAGAAGTAACTAAGGAGATAGAAAATGGATGTAGTAGGAATATGGAATTCAATAGGATACCTTGACGGAATATTGTTTACAATATGGTTAGGGATATTATATTATGGAAAATGTCGGATTGACATCAAATTCAATAAATGTAATTGCAATTGTAATGATTGTGGTTGTAAATAGGAAAGTAAAATGGCTAAACAAGTAGACGCTGAAAAAGCACTAGATAGTTTAAAGAACACAAAGTTTGGATTATCTATTCAAAATATTATAGGTATCATAACGGTATTATCATCACTCATCGCAGGCTGGTATACTTTTACAGGTAGGATAGATTCACTAGAAGAAGTAGTTCAAGGATTTGCAGACGCAAGTGATATTGAATTAGTTGGTTCTAAGTTAATTGACTTTGAAAAAAGAATTGACTATCTAACCGACAAGATTGATGGATATGAAGGTGTCGACTTAACAGATATCAAAACAGATATAGTTAAACTTGATAGCGAAATAAAATCTTTAAAGGGTGATATTAGAACACTTGATGGAAAGATAGAAGATTTTCACGGTGACCCACTAAAGAGGTTTAAAAAATAATGTTTCGTAAACCTGATGGCGTGGGAAAAGGAGATGAACCAAGACGAATGAGTATCTCCAAAAAAGAATATGATAAGAGGTGGGAAAAAATCTTTGGTAAAAAAACAAACAAAACTAAGGTAACCGGTATGGGTGGACCTCAGATGAAAGATAGTGACAGGTTTAACTAATGAGAAGATTATATAGTTTAATTATCCTACCTCTTTTAATAACTGCTTGTTATACTCAAAGCGGTAAAGTTAAAGTTCAATCAAAGATTGCTAGCTATGAAGCTGAAAAAACTTTGGATGATATAAAATGGTATGATGGAGAACCTGAAGGTGTTCAATTAATACAAATTAGTATTCCTCAAAATATTATTAATCAATACCCAGAGTTAAAAGATAAGCGAGTTGGCTTTGGGGTTACCCAACGTATTATAGAAGTACTAGAAGAAGCGGGTAGATTTTATTTTGTTGAAGAGAAAGCTGAAGTCTTAGACAAGATGGTGAGAGAATGGGAACGAAGTGTTGATGGTTTACTAGATAAAGAATTAGATAATGTAGGCCAATTTGCTCAAACAAAATATTTTGTATATGCAGAACTTTATGATTTTGCAATATCAAATCAAGAAGAGATTAACAGAAGAAAAGCAAAAATAACTAACACTACGATGATTGGTATTCAAGTTCGTTTAGTTAATGTAGAAAACGGGAAGTATATCACGGGCAGTGGATTAGGTACCTCAGCTAAAGAGGGAGAAGGTTTTCTAAAAGATCTTAATATGGCATTTGACCAATCAACCGTATCATTCGCAACAACCGGAGCCGTTATAACTGCTGTGGCAAACGTACTAAGAAGGATGGAAAAACGTGGTTGGTAACATGAATGAAAGTCTTTTTATTTATCCTGCTAATTAGTTTAGCCTATCCTCAATCTTTTGGCTACAATTATATAGACCCTTGCAACCAGCAAGCTATAAATCTGACGTATATTACTGAGCCTGCACAGGGTGGATTCTGGGTAACCTATTATAACAAACGTAGATATTTTACTTTTACTGAAGTAGTAGATGGTACATTAGAGAGTTGGACTCAACAAGTCTATGCTGAATATGAAGCCCTCTTTCCTTGTGCGGTAAATGTAGCTGAAGAACTATTGGCTTCTGCACTCTCTTTAAATCTAGAGAGTGAATTAGAAAGTGAAGAGGATGAAGATATAGGAGTTGGAGAACCTAGCTTTGTAGGTGGAGATATTGTAAATACTTTTCATGACTACGGGGTAGTGACCTCTTTAAACTCAGTATACTCTGAAGAAAATTTTGATTTAACTCAAGAAATGAATTATACAGTGAATGTTACCTTAGATCTAAAGAAAATCTTGGGTTTACATGGGAGAAGTCATAAATTTAAAGGCAAAAATCAAAGTGTTTTTTGGAATGCTGGATTATTGTATTATCAAACGTTTGAAGGTAGTGACTGGTTAATTACAGGAAACTATGGTAAATTACTTAATGATGATTTACCTCAAGTAGCATTAATAAGCTCTAGTATAGGTAGAATAACTCAACAGAGCTTTTTTAATATTAATGCCATGTATGGTTACCGTTACCCTATCAAATTAAAGAATGATAATACCTTAAACTTACAAGCATTTATGAGTTACACTTTATTTAGGTACTATGAAGGATTTAAAGTTGATAAGAAATATTTAATATTAGAAAGTCCGATATTATTTTATCCGGGCTTCAATATTGATTTTAAATTTACTCAAACATTTAAAGTTAATCTAGGCTTTAATATTGGGTATAATACTTTAGTAAATGATTTAGGCGAAAGAAATATAAATTACTCCATAATATTTGGGGCAAATTTTTAAGGAGATGTGATGAAACGATTACTACTAATATTACTTATTGGGTTTGCACAAGCTCAACTTCCCCAACCAACATTGGTTGGACAAGAGAAACTGCAAGTACCAACACTAAGCATTAACAATTTTGTTAATCAAGCTGAAGTTGAAGGACTAGAAGATACTAGGGTATTTCTAGGGATTACAAATATACTTACAGAAAATGTGATGGACTCTAGATATGAACTAGTTGAAAATGATTCAGATTTTGAAATGACTGCTAGGGTTGTGTACTTAGGAAGTCCAAGAAAATCTACTACAATACTAGGATTATTTAGGACAGAAAGTAAAACTACAGAAGTTAGAGTTGTAGTGGAATTAAAAAATAAAAAGACCGGTAACATAGTTACAGGCAACGGAACCGGAACTGTTGATAAAAAGATTAATGCCCGAGGGTTTCAAATTGAAGAAGACTTACCTTTTGATAGGTCTGAGATAGGTGGAGCTTTAAAAGAAGCAATCTATAATGCGGTTCAAGAAATACTATAAAGATACATTATCTCTCTTTATATCGTTAGCTTTTATTTATTGGGTTCATGGTATTAATGAGATTAAGGTTAATAAAGAAGACCTAGCTGTAATTCTAACATCCCAAGAAAGTCAGATAGAAGATTTAAAAAATAAGGTTAATTTATTAAGTAAGAATAATGAGCGATTATTATCGGAGTTGAAAGAACACGATAAAATTCGCGGCAAAGAAAACGCTGCTTTATTGACTCGTATTAAAAACCTTGAAGAAAAGGTCAATATTTTAAATTTAAAGCCAATGCTCTCTAATATAACGGGGAATAAGAGGTTTGAATTTGAAGATATACAAGTAAATAGAGTGGGGACGTATGAAACAAAAGGGCAAGTATTAGTAGCCTGGAAAGATGATTACCTAACCACCCAAAAAGTTGACGTGACCACAACAGGAGAAATTGTTGTGACACCAAAGATAGAGAAACTAAGTAAGAATAGTTTTGTTTCTTATATCGATGAAACTTATATAGGTGGTATAACGATAAGGGGACAAGGAGAACCTCAAAGGATTGAGCCTCCAAGAAACCAATTTAGTTTAGGTCCTTTCTTAGGGGTTGCTTATAATGCTACTACGGGATTAACCGAACCTATCATAGGTATAGGCGTTTCATATAACTTAGTTAAACTATGGGATTGGCGATAAAATGAATAATATATTAATACTTGTTTTACTACTTGTTGCAGCTTTATTATGGTTATACATTTGGAAAACTAATGTAATTGACTTTAAGAAAAAACCAGAAGCAAAGCCGAAAGCAAAGAAAAGAAAAGCTAAAAAGAAAAAAGCTACAAAGAAATAATGCCAGGTAAAAAGAAATCACCAATGGCACGCACAGGTAAGTCTAATGGTCGCTGGAAAGGCGGAACTAGTAAAACTTACTATAGAAAAAAAGCTGGTGCTAAAAAGAACGATGGTAAAGTCGTTCATCACAAAGATCATAACAAAAAGAATTCTAGTAAAAAGAATCTTGTTCTAGTGTCACCAGGCAAACATAATAAACTTCATCCAGAAAAAGGGGGAGACCATCGTAAGAAAAAGAGAACAAGACGTAAGAAATCTCGATAGAATAGTGGCTTTCCTTTGGGGTGGAAAGGTGTTAGAATGAAAATAACAGACTATACAACAGAACAAAGAGAGCTAATTAAAGAAAGGATAATCAAAGCACTTGATAAATCCTTTGATGTTAATAAGTTTGGTAAAGGTACTCCATTTTGGATGAGTTTACTTTTTATCTTAGAACGCTTTAATAAAGGAAACTATTACGGTAGTTTAGAATTAAAGATACTAGGAACATCAGCAAATGATGTAAAAGAAAAAGAGAGAACTCATAAACTACTGGAGACATATACTGAACCTGAGTAAATTTTCTGGGCAGGAATCCTAGAATGTCCTTGTTAATCCTAGAAAAAGAGAATTATATTAATAGGAACATTTATAAAGGTGCAGTGGCACCTGTAATTAGAAAGTAATTATTGGGAAAATAAACTATGAACAACGAAAACATTCCAAACTTAGGGCAAACTCAACTCGACATTAACAATGTCTTACCAAATCAAATTCAAGTAACTGAGAGTCTTGAAGTCAGAGCACTTGAATCTGAAAAAGGTAAAAACAAAAGAATGGCCGTTAAGTTAATCACAGAAGGCTGGTCTAAAAACGGATACTACTACTCAAAAGATGTAGCAGAATCAGTTGCCGATCTTATTACAAATAGACCACAGATGTACATGGATCATGCTATGGGCATGAGACAAGGTAGATCATTTAAAGATTTAGTAGCAGTAGCAGTAGATTCTTATAAAAAAGATGGAGCTGCTTATGCTGTAGTAGAGATGGTTGATAATCCTGCTACAAACTGGCTATACGAGATGGCCAAAAAATTTCCGGGTCAAGTTGGAGCATCTATTGACGCTAGGGCTAAGATTAAGCCTTATGAAGCAAAAGAAGATGACGAAACAGAAAACCAGAAATACGTAGTTGAGGAAATTATGTTCCTTAATTCCGTAGACTTCGTTACTTACCCATCAGCAGGCGGTGGAGTTGTTGAAATACAAGCTAGTGAAGAAATTCAAAGAGCTTATCAAGAACTTGACCAAATTCTGGAAAATTGGGGGTCCGGGGTCGCTAAACTCGTTACTAACCAATCTGAAGAGGAATCTTCAGATTTAACTACGGAGGACTCTGAAATGAGCAAAGACAGCAAAACTGTTGAGTTTACAAAAGAATCCTTTTCAGCTCAGTATCCAAATCTCTTTGAAGAAATTCGTCTAGAAGCTCAAAAAGAGATTAAACAACAAAAAATTAATGCCGAAGAACAAGCAACTAAGGTTGCCGAAGAAGAAGCAAAAGTTGTTGAGTTGGAGACTAAGCTTGAGGAGGCTTCGAAAGAAGCTAACGAACTCCGCGCCAAGGTCGATGAATTCGAACTTGTGGAGCAAGTGGCTAGCAAACGTAGAGAAGTCCAAAAAGCTATCGAGGATAGTGGTTTGGATAATCAATACGTTTCAGAAGTTTTTGTTGAAGACCTTATGAAGGTTGACAGCGAAGATGAAGTTGCAAAACGTATCACAGATCGTAAGCAACTTGTTGAATCAGTTTCAGGTGATGTCACAGACAATGGGGCAAGACTTGAAGAAGGTGAAAACGAAGAAGTACAACCAGAAACTGAAGAAGTTACTGAAGAAGAAGCACCAGCTTCCCCTTCAATTGACTTAGACGATCTGGTCAAGTCCATGAAATCATACAATCCTATTAAATTTTAGGGTTAGATTCTGGAATAATTAATGAAAATCAAAAATCGTAAAAGGAGAATACTATGGCTGACTTAAAAGCTAATGCTATACTACAGTATGGCGATCCTATCTTTGGAAGACTTGTTCTTGCAAAGAAAACAGCGGCAGATGATCTACAAATTGGTGACTTTTTAAACTTTGACACCACAGGCGTAGAAAAAATCGGCGCTGCTACTGATGATGCGACTTTCATTGGTGTTTGTGGAACTTTATCCGAAGACGCAGACGGACCAGATCAGATTATGGTTTACCTTAAAACTATTGTTGAGGTACCTACACAATCTGCTACTTATATACCTGGTCAAAGTCTATCTATGAATGCTTCAAACGGCACTCTAGAAACAGCTTCACCGGATGCAAACACAATTGCGCATTCATTAGAATACAAAACTACAGCAACCTCATTGAAGGTATTGGTCGACGTTGTAAGTTTACAGAAACTATTTGGCGTTGCAGCTTAATAAAATAACAGGAGAATAAAATCATGAAAAAAGGATTAATTAAAAACCTTGTTGAAACTAAAGTTGAAGAACACGGCGGTAACCTTTACGAAGGTGCTAACGCAGCAGCTGAACAGATTGGCGATTTAATTAGCGAAGGTAAAATTGACACTAAAGATATTTCTTTAAGACAAGTTTACGAAGAACTAGTTGATTGTCCAATCTCCGAATCAGCAGCACGAGTTTCTGAAGCTTTAAACTCATCAGCGTTTCCAAACGTTGCACAAAAGATCATTCACTCAGATATTATCAGCGAGTATGAAATGGCAGTAGGATCAGCACAAAACCTTGTTACTGAAGCGCAAGCTTCAAGAACTGACGAGGAATTAGTTGTTGGTTTCACAGCTGGAGATACTACACCGTTGTTAAGAAGACAGGGAATGGCCTACGAAGAGACTTCTATGGGAGAGAAAAATTGGACTATCAAGATGGCAGATTTTGGTAGAATGATTTCTCTAACAAGAGAAGTTATCTTCGAAGATCGCACAGGCGAAGTACTTAACAGAGCTAGAGACATCGGTAGAGCCGCTGGTCATCATAAACAAAAGATGATCATCGAATCTGTTGAAGTTGCTGCTAGATCAGCTTTTGAAGAAGCTGCTTCTTCAGCGGCTGTCTTTAAAGGCACTGCAAGAAACGCTGCTGCGATGTATTCAAACGATCACACTGCATTAGACGGTCAAGTTAATGATAACTTGCTTGCTTCTAACGCATTGGTAGACTTTACAGATCTTGACGCAGTCTATCAAGCATTCTCAGCTATGGTTGATGAAGCCGGTAACAAAGTGGATATTGTTCCAAACACTATCCTTGTTCCTGCGGCATTGAGAGCGAAAGCTTTCCAAATCATGAATAGCCAGATGCTTGGTGGTGGTGCTAACGATACTGTTTCACCAACATATAACCCGGTTAAAGACCTTGCACAAGGCGGATTGAACATTGCTTCATCTGTATTCTTGTCAAGTGCTACTGACTGGTATATGGGAGACTTTAGCAAACAGCTTAAATGGTTAAACGTTTATGCTCCAGCTACTGAATCACAAGGTGCTAACAGTGAATTAGCTTTCACTAATCAGATTGTATCAAGATTCAGATTCTCTTATCATGCTGGCATTGGCCACACTGATTGGAGATATATTGCTAAGTGTACAGCTTAACAAGACTGATCTAGAATAATCAAATTGAAAATAGGGGCCTGATATTCCGGTCCCTATTTTTGAGAAGGAGAAAACTTACTATGAAAACTAAAAGACTATTTGAATTGAAGTCAGATCGTAGGGGTATTTACAATAACGGGAAAAAGGTTGAGGTTGTTAAAAAAGCTGAACCTAAAAAGAAACCCGCACCAGCGAAAGACAAAAAGAAATAACTTTTAAGAGGAGCCAGCTACATAGTTGGTTTCTCAGTGTTACATAATATCTTCGATTAATCCCAGAAAACTATAGAGGAGGTATCGAATAATTATTTAAATTATAGAGACATCAAAGGTGTACTTATGGCAGTTAAAAATGATAATATAGCAAATTTTTTAGACGTGGTTGACTTAATACCTCAACTATACGATGCAGAAGAGAGCGCATTTAATGTTTTATCAGAAATTGAATTAAGAAGTATTATAACTAGAACGGATTCTAGGTTAAGAATGGAATTGAAACCTTATTATGGTAGTAGTTTAACTACATCAGTTCCTTATGCAACAGCATCAATTCCAAGATTTGGTAATACCGCTTCGGGTAATTTATTATTACAGAATCCAGCGGGTAGTACAACCTTGACTGTATCAGCTTCTTTAACTGCTACTCAAGTTTATACTATTACTTTTACAAGTGCTACTGCTTATACCGTAACTAGTGATTTAACTGGTGCTAATGGTACAGGAGCAAAAGGAAGTAGTTTTACTACTACTGATACATTTTTAACTATTCCCGCTGCATTATGGAATGGAACATTTTTTAATGGGGACGTACACTATATTAAAGTTTACACTCATGAATCAGCCTTGGTTTATTTAAGTACTTTGCTGGCTGCAAACCAAGTGTTAAATACAATTTATACAGAGGAAGTACCAGATGCTTCCGCTTCAGCAGAAAAATATTTAGAGCAGTATCTTAGACAGATGCGAGCTCTACAACGCGGAGAAGCCTTTCTTGAAAAAGGTCTTAGCACACGGGATATTAATCCCATACAGGTCGATTATGAAATCGATGAATATGGCACAGATGCCACCAATTACCCGAACAAGGATTACAATCCTCGTACGGGCTATTAAGTATTATTGAAAATACTGTAACATAGGAAATAAAAAATGGCGACTTTTCAGTCCACAACGACGAAAGAGCTCATTGCAGATATAGCGCAGCATATCAAAGATGAGATTAAACCGACAGGTAAACTACCTAGTATTCGAAAGGTAGCTACTGAGCCTGTAGCTAATCCAGCAATGTTCCCTATTATTACAGTTATACCTATTACCGAGAATGCACAAGGCTACCACGGAAATAAGCTTTATAATATAAGAAGAGTTCGTATTGAAGTATTAACTCAAAAGAGAGATGGTAAATCAGCTCTAAGACAAAATATTGGGATTGTTGAACAAGTAAAAAATATCTTTAAAGTAAATGCTGCAGATTATCAAATCCCAAATAGAGTAGAGACCGCTATTACTACAGTAGCTGATTTAGTAATAGTTGATGTTGAAACAGGGGGTCAAACCTCACCTTTTAAAAATGGATTTTTACAGGTAGGGGCAATAGAAGTAGAAGCCCATAGTTATGATACAGTAATTACTCACGATTTAGTTCCTAGCACTTCTAGAAGTTTAACAGTTACACCAACTGATACTAAAACATTAATTGATAAAATTACTGGCTTTTTAAAAGCCGCAAAATTAAGCTCTGCNATCTTAAGTGAGGTTAGAAGTTTAAAAAGTTTTACTTTACCACCACAGCCCGTGTACCCGGTTGTGTTTGTAGCTATTGAAGAAGAANNAAGAGACCATAAATTTGCTGGTCAAGATAGCGTTGATAGGACAGTTAGTATAACTATTCTTACGAAAATAAAATCAAAAACTAAATCTTTAAACCGTAGTATGGATTTAGCTGACAAATGTAGACAGATTATTATGGCTTACCCTGATATAGATGGGACATGTTATGATGTGGCATATGTAGGTACAAATTACGGACAATTAACCGCAAGAGGAGATTTATTATTTGGAACTCAAGTTTTATTTAACACCTCTAGCTATGAAGGATTACCAACCAGTTAAGGAGAAAAATCATGGTATACATTAAAAATAAAGGTATTCAACTATCTCTTGACATTCCAGAGGAATTA
>JGI24006J15134_10002442_pt1 | contig 10220 bp, 14 predicted proteins | sample LinPmetageLP53_FD_15134 | JGI IMG/M metagenome (IMG submission 15134) | reverse complement strand
CTCATAAAAGAATATCAGAAAAAACAGGTAATTCTTTAAAAGATGTAATACAAATATTTAATCCAGGTTCTCGTAAACAAATTGCAGAAAGACTTATAACTTTAGGTTGGAAACCAAAAAAATTTACACCAACTAAACGACCAATTGTTGACGAAGCTGTGTTATCTGAAATTGATTTAGCTGAAGCAAAAAAAATTTCTCGTTATTTATTATTAAACAAACGAACATCACAAATTAAATCGTGGTTAAATATTGTAAAAGATAACGGAAGAGTTCACGGCAGAGTTATAACACTTGGATGTGTATCCCATAGAATGAGTCACTATAGTCCTAATATGGCTCAAATTCCAGCTGTGTATTCTCCTTATGGTAAAGAATGCAGATCGTGTTGGACAATAGAAGACCAAGATAAATATGTTTTAATAGGAAGTGATGCAGCATCTTTAGAACTAAGATGTTTTGCACATTATATTGATGATCCAGACTATACTAAAGAAGTAGTGCATGGAGACATACACACTTATAATCAAAAGTTAGCTGAACTTCCTGACCGACCTACGGCAAAGACATTTATTTATGCATGGTTGTATGGAGCTGGAGATGCAAAAATAGGATCTATTGTTGGAGGTGGCATACAAAGGGGAAGACAGTTAAGAGAAAGATTTTTAAATGCTATACCTGCATTAAAAAGATTAAGGCAATATGTAGATCAATCGGCTAGAACAGGAAGAATAAAAGCCGTAGACGGAAGATATCTGACAGTACGTAATCAACATTCTGCGTTAAACGTTCTACTACAAGGAGCTGGCAGTATTGTTTGTAAAATGTGGTTAGTTAATATTGTACGTAAATTAAGACAACAGAATTTGGATGCTAGACCTGTAGCTAATGTCCATGATGAAGTTCAGTTTGAAGTTTTAAAAGAACAAGCTGAAGAATTTGGTAACTTAACAAAGGAGGCAATGAAAGATGTAGAAAAACAATTAGACTTTAACTGTCCACTAGATAGTGAGTATTCAATTGGAAACAATTGGTCAGAAACCCATTAAACGTTTGACAGATTGTATTGAATACTATATTAATTATAATTGAAAAGCTTTTAATTAATTAAAAGCACAACTTTAAAAAAAGGAGATAATTATGCCAATGATTTCTGGTATAGCACATTGGGCAAAGGTTCATAAACCTGCCATCGACCAATTCAATCCCGATGGAATTTATTCAATCGACGTAGCCATTGATTCAAAAACTAAAAAAACTTTAAATAGTTTAGGACTAGCTCCAAGAGTTAAGAATGATGAAGATGATCGAGGAGATTATATTAAAATTAAAAGAAACCACAAGAAGAAAGACGGAACAACTAATACTTCTGTGAGAGTTGTTGATTCTACTAAGAATCCAATTCCTGATACAGTATTAATTGGTAACGGCTCAAAAGTAAATGTTTTATTCGATGTCTATGATTGGACATATGGTGGTAAAAAAGGTGTTGGGGCTAGTCTAAAAGCAGTTCAAGTTATTGATCTTGTAGAATATAAGAAAGATACAGATGACTTGCCAAATGTTGACGGAGGTTTTAAAACTACGTCTACTAAGGGTGCTACAGACGAACTCGACGATGAACTTCCTTTTTAGGTTTGTCTCCTAGTATTATTAACAAACACTCCTAAAAGGAATAATTGATGGCTAACATTCAAACCTTAGTATCTGATATTTATGGGCTATTTGATAAAAACTCAAAGAAACCCACTCAAAAAGATATGGATATATTTTGTAAAAATGTTAGCCAATCAATATTAACTGCATTAACAGAAAACTCAGAAGGAAAGCCAAGAAAATTAAGGATGTCTGGATTAGGAAAGCCAGCTAGACAGTTGTGGTACGAGTATCATAAGCCAAAATTAAAAGAACATCTGCCTCCTTATGTAAAAATAAAATTTTTATATGGTCACATTTTAGAAGAACTGTTGTTGCTTTTTGCTAAAACAGCAGGACACACAGTATCTGATGAACAAAAAGAATTAAAATTAGAAGAGGTTGTTGGACATCAAGATGCAAATATAGATGGATGGGTCGTTGATGTTAAGTCTGCATCACAATATGGGTTTAAAAAATTTAAAACAAACAACATAACAAAAGAAAATGATTCTTTTGGATACTTATCTCAAATAAAAGCTTATGGAGATGCTCAATCAAATGACAAATTAGCTTTTTTAGCTATCGATAAAACAAGTGGTGCAATTGCATTGGCAACACCAAACACCGAAGACCTACCTAATGTTAGAGAAAAAATAAAAAAATTAAAAAAAAGTTTGTCAAACAAAAACAAAATACCACCCCGTTGTTATGAAGATATAGAGGACGGCATGAGTGGTAATCGTAAACTATCTGTTGAATGTAGTTATTGTTCTTTTAAGGTAGATTGTTGGGATGATTCAAACGATGGAAAAGGATTAAGAAAATTTATTTATAGCAACGGACCGAGATGGTTTACTGAGATAAAAAAAGAGCCAAATGTTTCTGAGGACATTCCATAATGGTTCCACAATTAAAAAAAAATAAAAAGTTTAGGTCTAAGTTTGAGGCTAATGTGTGTGAACAACTCACAAAAAAATTAATTCCTTACAAATACGAAACTATTAAAATTCATTATATTATTCCAGAATCTAATCATACATACACTCCTGATGTTTTATTAGAGAATGGAATCATCATAGAGATAAAAGGTAGGTTTGTAAAAGAAGACAGAAAAAAACATTTATTAATTAAACAACAACTACCACATTTAGATATACGTTTTATTTTACAAAACTCTAAATCAAAACTTTACAAAGGAAGTAAAACCACCTATGCTCAATGGCTAAGTAAAAATAATTTTTTATGGGCTGAAAAATACGTACCTATAGAGTGGATTAATGAAAAACAACAAAACAACACACAAGACACACATAAAATACACAGTGGATTCATCGGAAGGAGACCAGTCAACAATAAAGGAAGGCGAAAATGAAAGAACTTTATTTAGAGCCGTTATTTACCAAGCTTTGTTGGATGCCTCTTCTCCCAATGTTTTATCTAAAGAAAGTTTTATTTTTAAACACGATGCAGTACGTTGGTTTACAAAACAAACAGGAGTCACAGCATCTTGGTTTGTCGATGTGTGTGACCTTGCCAATCTTAATTACAAACAAGTTAGAACATTTGCTCAAAAACTTATTACAGAACCCAAAGATACTAATTTTCAAAGAAAGAGATTAAACGTACTATTAAACATGAAAGCCCTCGATGAAGTTATCGATGATTAAAAGGAGACAACAATGGAAGATCCAGTAAACAGCCCACCTCATTATAAATATAATGACAAAGGCATTGAATGTATTGAAGCTATAGAGGCTGCACTTACACCTGAAGAATACCGAGGGTATTTAAGAGGACAAGTAATGAAATATACTTGGAGATGTAATTATAAAGGAAAAAGATTAGAAGATTTACAAAAAGCTAATTGGTATTTAAATCGTTATATTAATTTACTAACAAAAGAATAATGGAAAATACCTTAAAAAATAACAAAAGAAAGTTTGATCACAAAAATTATAAAGAATGGGATAACGTTGCAAAGTTAGCTGTTCGTAATTTTTTAGAAAGTTTAGGTTGTGAACTTTTTCCTGATGTTGAAAGTTATGATGCCGATATAATGGTAGTACAACCAATTAAATCTTATCACGAAGTTGAAGTAAAACTAGGATGGAAGGAAGAATGGCCACCCTCTTGGAATACGATACATATTCCTTATCGAAAAAAAAGACTATTAGATATGATGAAAAATAAAGATGAACTAACTTTTTATATTTTAAGAAAAGATTTAAAACAAGCATGGACAATTAAAGGATCTGAATGTAAAAACGAAGTAGTTAAAGAAATCCCAAATAAATTTAAAGCAAAAGGAGAATTGTTCTTTAATATATTAACAAAGAATGCTACACTTATTAACTTACGGTGATATCCCAATACTTGAAGTATGTGCTGCAATAAGTGCTTGTGTTTCTGTTTATTTTTATGGAAACGGCTCTTTAAAAGCACCTTGGATAGGATTATTTTCTCAAGTTTTTTGGTGGCTGTGGGTTATTGAAAATAATTTTTATTTTATGATGACTTTAAATGTTTTTATGACCGTAACCCATATTAGAAACTTAACTGTAATGAAAAGGAGACAAAATGACGACAAATAAAGAACTGCCTACCGTATACCAACAATTTATTCATAAATCTAGATATGCTAGATGGTTACCCGAAGAAAATAGAAGAGAAGAATGGCATGAAACGGTTGCAAGATACTTTGATTTTTTTGAAGTACATCTTAAAAAAAAGTGTAGTTATATTCTTGACAAAAAGACTAGGGAATACNTNGAAAATAAAGTTTTAAATTTAGAAATTATGCCGTCAATGAGGGCTTTAATGACCGCCGGNCCAGCTTTGGAAAAGGAAAATATNGCAGGATATAATTGTTCCTATATACCTGTTGACCATCCAAAAGCTTTTGATGAAATACTATATGTTTTAATGTGTGGGACAGGAGTGGGGTTTAGTGTTGAAAAAAAGTACATTGAAAATTTACCTATTGTTGCTGATAATATGCATCCAACTGAAACTACTATTGTCGTTCGAGATTCTAAGCTCGGGTGGGCAAAAGCATTTCGGGAAATCCTTACATTATTATATGCCGGGCAAATACCCAAGTGGGATATCTCTAACATACGAGGAGCTGGAGAAAGGCTTCACACATTCGGTGGACGAGCTTCTGGGCCAGCCCCGCTTGTCGACCTCTTTAATTTCGCCACGGAGATGTTTACTAAAGCACAAGGAAGACGACTCACTCCCCTCGAGTGCCACGACTTGGTGTGTAAGGTCGGAGAAATCGTTGTTGTCGGAGGAGTAAGACGATCAGCTATGATTAGTCTCTCCGATTTAAATGACAGAGAAATGAGAGATGCTAAATCAGGAGAATGGTACCGTATCGAGAGTCAACGTGCCTTATCCAACAACTCTGCCGTCTATCAAAACAAACCAGAAAATATTGGTGTGTTTATGGAAGAGTGGCTATCTCTCTACAAATCAGGTAGTGGCGAACGAGGAATCTTCAATAGACAGGCTAGTAAAAAAGTTGCAGCCAGAAACAAACGACGAGATACTAATTTTGAGTTTGGAACCAATCCCTGTTCGGAGATAATTTTACGACCTCACCAAGTNTGCAACCTCAGTGAAATCGTAGTNCGAAGTGATGATANTGAAGATACTTTAATAGATAAAGTAAAAGCCGCAACCATTCTTGGAACNATGCAAGCCACGTTAACTTCTTTTAAATATCTTCGTAAGTCTTGGATAGAGGCAACAGAGAAAGAAAGACTACTCGGTGTTTCTNTAACAGGAATTATGGATCATAAAATATTAAGTGGGGATATTTTTAATAAAGGAGTATTAAAAGATTTACTTATAAGAATGAAAGATGCATCGATTAAGGCAAATAAAGAGTGGGCCAAAAAGTTTAACATTAACCAATCAACAGCTATTACTTGTGTGAAACCGTCTGGTACAGTATCACAACTTGTAAACGCAGCTTCTGGCATTCATGCAAGACACAATGATTATTACATAAGAAGAGTTCGTGGAGATAAAAAAGATCCATTGACACAGTTCCTTATGTCCCAAAACATACCTACCGAAAGTTGTGTGATGAAACCAGATTCTACATCGGTGTTTAGTTTTGTAGAAAAAGCACCTGAAGGAAGCACAACGAGAAATTCAAGAACAGCTATTGAACAATTAGAACATTGGTTAATGTATGCCGAACACTGGTGCGAACATAAACCAAGTATAACCGTTTCGGTTAATGATGATGAGTGGCTTGGTGTAGCTGATTGGTGTTGGAGAAACTTTGAAGATTTAACAGGAGTGTCTTTCTTACCTAACTTTGGTCATGTTTATCAACAAGCACCTTATGAAGATATTGACAAGGATACATATAATAAGCTACAAAAGAATCAACCAAAGCAAATTAATTGGAAAGAGTTGATGACCTATGAAAAAGAAGACCACACTAAGTCATCTCAAACATTAGCTTGTACCGCAGGAGCTTGTGACGTAGTAGATGTATAAAACATACTTAACATTGCCAGAAGTTGTTCCAAAAAAACTATGCGACACTATGGTTGAAGAGTCACCATCATATGACGAGCAATTGGCTGGTGTTATGTGGAAGAAAGAGGCAGACCTAAAAAAAGATAGAAATTCTAAAGTTAGGTTTTATCCTTTAGATCATTGGATCGTTCCTAAACTCTGCGAAATTGCAGCAGAAATAAATAAAGAATATTATAATTTTGATATTTCTAATTTACAATGTCCTCAATTTGCCGAATATAAAAAAGGACAACACTACCAATGGCACAGAGATATTTATCCACCAGAATCTGATGGTCCTTATCCCGGATTAATAAGAAAACTATCGATGTGTATTCAGTTATCTAATTTTGAAGATTATAAGGGAGGTATCTTACAAATTAAAAACATGAATGGTAAAATAGAACCAATAGAAGGTTTTAAAAATAAAGGAGATGTAATTGTATTTCCTTCTTTTAATCTTCATAGAATAAAAGCAGTGACAGAAGGAACACGTCACAGTTTAGTTTGTTGGTTTATGGGGCAACCGTTTAGATAATTATGAAAGAAGATATTGTCTTTCGACCTTGGGGAACTTATAAAGTATTAAAAAGAACTCCAAAAATGGTTGCTAAGATACTTCATATCTATCCGGGACGAGCATTATCTGTTCAATACCATAATTTTAGAGAAGAACACTGGAAAATCTTAGAAGGCCAAAGTTCGGTCCTCATAGGAGACCGGTGGTGGGATTTTATGCCTGGAGCTAGGGTTTATATCCCAAAAAGAACAATTCATTGTGTACGAGCCTCTATGGGCCATATAAGGATATTCGAGGTTTGGAACGGTGAAAAACTAGAAGAAAACGATATAATAAGGATATATGATGATTATAATAGTTAGTGGAGGGTTCGATCCAATACATTCGGGCCATATTAAAATGTTTGAACAAGCAAATAAACTTGGAACTGTTTGGGCAATTATAAATTCTGATGAGTGGTTGATTAGAAAGAAAGAATTTAATCTAATGAACTATGATCAAAGAGAAAGTATTGTTGGTTCAAACCAATATGTTGATAAAGTAATTCCTGCTAAAGATACGGACAACACAATCGTTTCTAATTTAGAAATAATTCATAAAGAAAAGATTCCGTTTGTGTTTGCTAATGGTGGGGATAGAATTCCAACGAATACTCCTGAAGTTTCTTTTTGTATGGAAAATGAAATACCGATGATATTTAATCTTGGAGGAAATAAAGTTACCTCCTCTTCGGAAATTGCTCAGAAATTCCTTGAACAAGCTTGTAAGTAGTATATACTATTAATTGAAACAACGTCGTCAATATAATCCCTAGAGTTGGGAAGGTGTTTAGATACCGTAAGACTCTAGGGATTTTTTTTGTCCTAATTATTTTTCAGCACAAGCATAGCTGTTGATTTCAAGTCCAACAGATATTTCAGTAATTGTAGGTTGTGTCCATATTGACATAACAACTCCATTGTTAAAGGTTAACATTAGTGCTGGTTGTCAAAGACCGCAGCCACTATAGATGATTATAATAACATTTATTTAGATAAACAATACTACTTTTTAAGATTGTCTCTAGCTACACCACGAGCCTTCTCGAATGACCTCATGCCACCAAGCCCGAGTAAAGCTATGACTAACGATAAAAGTTCATCAGTTTGCAGATCAGGCAACGAAACACCGGGGGCCCATATCGCACAGGCCCACTCGGCTAGGGGAAGAATAAAAAAATTAGTAAACAAACCAAGACAAGCCACCCACATTATGGCCGGTCTAGCTCCCGACACAAATATACTAGGATGCTTGGCTTGTTCTGTATTGGCTTTAGCTTGTTCTTGAGCAAGGGCTAATGTCTGCTTCCTTAACTCGCCGTTAATCTTTGTTTTTAAATCTTTGTCTTCGACAAATTTGTCTAGGATTTTTCCGGCTACTCCAATAACACTGTTAGCAATCATTCTTCTTCCTCTACTCCATTAAGTTTATCTATTATAACATTCTTTATTTGGTCCATCAAAACATAAGCTTGACTTAAATTTACACTACCTACAAAGTAATCTATTAAAGGGCCTTTATCATCCATTAAAATAGTAATCATGCCTGTAGCTTTTAATTTAGGAACATCATCCTCTATTCTTTTTACACCCTCTAATACCATTCTTTGATATTCTTTAGAAGGTATTTGTAAGGCAGCTGCATTTGTTATAAGTTGTGGATCACCATTCTTAAATAAATTTACAACTACGTCTTTATCTTTTTTATCAGTCATTGTCCTCCATTAAATGTTTCCAAGGTAAACCATGAGCCATTTCTGTGACAGTCCATTGTGTAAAAGCTAAGTCTTGTAATAACTGTTGTCTGTCTTTCATCGTTGGTTTCTCAATATCTTTTAAGCTATGGCTAGAGATTGGATAAGTAAAGTTAAGATTACTAGGTGTAATAACAGGGACACCGTTAAGCATACTATCCACCGACCCCCCACTTGTAAAGCTAACTGTTGCCCAACAATCTTTAAGGTCTTCTTCAATTTTAGTGGTGTTTCCTTTAACCAATTCAACATTATCTTGCTCCTTAATAAAATATTTAAATTTAGATAAATCATAACCAGAAATCAATGGATGCATACGAACCTTTATTGGACGTTTAGAATGTTTTTTACATTCAATTATATTATCTTGTAACCATTGTAATATATTTGTTTCTAAAGTAGAAGCATCTCCGGGAAGTTGCATAAGAAATAATATATGCTTACCATCTTTTCTCCACTCTTTAACTTCTATATTTAAATCTGTTCTAATAATACCCCAACGTTCTTTTTCACTATTCTTATTATTAAAACTACCTAATGTATCCATGTAATGATTTTTTCCTACACGGTAGTATTTATGATCTTCTGTTATTGTTCTGCCCAATAAAGGTGTTTCAACAACTAACAAATCTCCCTTATGTTTACTTCGTATATCATTCTTTAATACGTGATGTGTGTCTTCTCTGTTTTTCCAAGAGCCAAACATTATTGCAATATCACACTTCATGTATTTATGTGAATTAGATAAAAAAACTAAATGGTCTGTAGTAGTTCTAATTCCATGACAAAAAGCCGTAAGACAATTTAAATGTGGATTTGTACAGCAGTGTTAATAAACACTCCAACTATTTTTTTATTGTTCATTCAATAACTCCTTATAACTGATTGCATTGTTTTTGTTTCTTAAGCCATCGTTCCATAAGGCTGGTATCAAACCAGTACCATGGACATTAATTTGTAAATCAACTTCTTCATTTTGCATCAACTTTTCAAAGTCTTGAGCTTGAGCTAAAAGTTCTCCTGTTGTCCAAAATGGTTTATTGTCTTCACCTACAGAAACTTTTAACCATTTCTTTGTACCATCTTCTCCTAGTTCATTTTTATCTTTAGGAGGCCCATCATTACATGAATCAAAACCATAAAGATGAATTGTTCTAAAACCAAGAGTATGTAGTAACCCTATAGACCTCATACCAGCACAGGTTCCTCCCGTTATTAACAATCTATCTTTAAAATAATCCCAACCTTCAATCGCATTACAATAAGCATCCCACCCTATGATGTTAGCTTTCTTATCAAGTAAATGAGTCACAACATCTGTGTTAGACATTGTAGCTACAAAATATTTAATACTAGGATGTGGTTCAGCTAATAGTTCTTTTCTTACAAAACCATGTGTAGATTTTTCGTGAAAAGGCCTAGGATCTAAAACCGTACAGCCCCAAGGTTGTATACCATTTTCAAGTAAGAAGTTATGACTATGTTTAACACATATAATTTTAACACCATTGTTTTGTAGTTCTTTTAATTCTTTTAAACTATTTTTAAGAGAAGGACCAGCAGATACAATAGCAACCTCTTCGTCATTCCACTGACACTTTGTTAACATAGAAGGTACTAGTTTTGAGTTTGCCAAAATGTTTGTACGAATCTCTTCCACAGGCATACAGTCTTGAGGTTGTACAATAATTGGTTTTTTGTTGCTATTCTTTGGTTGATGCTGCACATCTGTTT
>JGI24006J15134_10002441_pt1 | contig 10226 bp, 7 predicted proteins | sample LinPmetageLP53_FD_15134 | JGI IMG/M metagenome (IMG submission 15134) | reverse complement strand
TAAGCTTTATGCACGGTCCTGATGATTTACAATTGTTAGGTCCTGTTATAAAAGAACAACAAAAAATAATTGATTCAGCTATAGAGAAAAAAATACAATTATCTAAATTACAAAGTGCCCTTCTAAGTAAAAGTTTTACTCATGGTGAAAGTAGTGCATCTCTAAGTTTAGATGATAAAGAAGCTTTAAACGCATTACTCCAAGATAAAGGTGAAGGAGACTCCACTACCAATCAATACGAAATATAATGGCTGAAGATTCACAAGCTGGTAAAAAGAAGATATTTCAAAGAATAGAAACTCTGGGAAATGTGGGAAAAGCTATTGATTCTAGTAAGGACCAAGTAGAATTGCAAAATTTAATGGGCTCCTACGATTCTATTAATAAGAAATCTAACAATATGTTAGAGTACTTTTTAGATTTAATTCAATTAACTGGTGGACAAGACGCTGTAAAAAGAGCGAAAAAGAAAGTTGTAGGTAAAGTAACTGGTGAATTTAGAGATGGCGTAAAAGATATCTTATTTGAAGAATTTTTAAGATTTACGAATTGTGATTTAGGTTTTGTTATTCCTTCTTCGGATGGTGTAGCTGGTATTGGTGTAAATGATATTAAGGTCGATGTTAAAACTATTGACCCGTTTGGGATGTTAAAAGTAGACCCGAATACTAAAGTTGGTAGTTTTATGTATGAGGGGGAACCTTTAGCTCCTGGTTTTCCTTACGCTACTAATAAAGAATTAAATGCAAGACTTGCTAATCCCTTTGCTCCATTAACATCTTACATGGGTGCAAGTGCTAGTTCATTATTTGATATAGAGTACGATAACGTTGATTCTTTTATAGTTAAACCTAGAGGTTTGGATGGTACTCTTGACGATAATAGTATAACCGCTAATAACGATAGAAAAGTAACAGAATTCCTTAGAGATTATTTTGATTCTATAGATGTGTTTGGTAATACTAATTTTTTGGCCACACTATTTAATACTTTAAATGGGGTAGTAGATATACAAATACCTAAAGGTTCCTTAGACGTGGAGTTAGAGGGTAAATTTGGGGAAATAATCAAACGTTTAATGGGTATCTGTGGGGACGACAATTCCGGTGCGGATGGTGGAACAATTAGTTCTAATCCTTTAAGTAGGTTAAGTGAAGGGGACGATGAAGACGTTGATAGTTTTTTTGCCTTTGGTCCTCAAGAATTGCGTAACTTAGAAGATGAGACTTCACTTAAATTAAAAGGTTTAATTAGATTTGCTACCTGTGATAATATAGAAGGTAAAATGAATGTGGATTTAATAAATAATGGTTTAACTGATTTATTAAATGAAAAAGACCCAGCCATACAAGATATGTTAATGAATCAAACTTTAGATGACGCTATTAATGGTTTACAAGATGGTTCCGATTTTTCTCTTGGTCTTAAATTGCCATTAATTGGTGTTGATTTTGATTTGAACCTATTAAAGAAATTACCTTTAATTTTGATTAGTCTAATACTAACACCTAAAATTTTATTACCCTTAGTTATTGTGGTAATAGCATTAGGTGGAACGTTTACCGCTGATGATATATTAGATTTATTAAAAAAGATATGGAGTTTAGTTAAAAGAATACTTAAAAAAATTATTAATTTTATATTAGAAGTATTGTACGAGGAAATAAAAAGAGCTATTATGGCATTAATAGAAAAAATTATGTCACAAATACTAAGTGAAAGAAATCTAAAAACACTTGCCATAATTCAATCCCTACTTAACATTTTAACCATGATTTTAGAAACTGTGGAAGATTTTATGAACTGTAAAAATGTTTTAAATACTTTATTAGGGTTGGTAACCATACCACCAATACCTACCACAATTAATATTCCACAACCTTTATTATTTGCAACAGCCTTACGCCCAGGATTTAGCGATACTAGAGCTTTTCAAAACGTATTAGAAAATTTCCAAAAATCTGGATTAAATACTGAAGACCATGCTGACGGTTCACCAAACCAAATGGTTGTGGGAATGTACAACATGATAAAAGGTGTGGAACAAGAAAGAACAGAAAACAGTGTAGTTAAAGTTGCTATCAAACCAATAACAGTAATTACACCTAATGGTCCAGCGACCTCAATGCCTGGTAGTGGAACAGGTTTAGTAATATAAAAATGGAAGAAAAAGAAAAAATTAAAAATATAATCGAAGATTATAAAAATAAGAGTAATAATGAAATTGCACAAGCATTAACATTATTAAAAAATAATTTTGACGACACTAAAAAGTTAGTTGTAGATTTAACTTACAGATTGGATAGTATTGAGAGTAAGTACAATACTCTTAATACTGAACTTAAAAAACGAATAAAGGATGTCTAAGATTATTCACTTTGGTGTGTGCATAGATAATAAGGACCCTTTATTATCCGGTAGAGTTCGTGGTGTTTTTGATACGAGCTTTAAGAGTGGGAGTGCGGTTGACTATGATGAAAGTGTATTAACTGACATACTTTCTGATACGATAGAAAAGGCTGGTAAGGAGGGTGGTGACCCTAAATACACTAGTATAGAAGATATTAAATGGTCAGTAGATGACCCACATATTGTACCCCCGCTTTTACCATTATTTATTAATATTATTCCAGCACCTAATGAAGATTTAAAATTAATTGCCTACCAAACTGAGAATACAATGCAAAACGTCCAGTATATTGGACCTACGATTTCTCAACCAACTAAGTACGGGTACGAATATTACGCTAATGCAAGAATTCACACATCTCGTGGAACTAACATAGACGAATCTCCAAAATTAAGAAACTCTACAGTTTCTCAAGCATGTTTTCCCTATGAAAATTCAATAGCTCTAAATGGAAGAAATAATAGTGATTTTATATTTGGTGATAGACAGGTAATTTTAAGAGCTGGCCAATTTCATATGAGTGAACCAACAGCTGGTAACACTTCTAATACAAATTTTCCTAAAACTAATTTTCAACAATCGATTATCCAATTAGATAACTTTAAAGATAAACTAACTCTAGAAATCAAAGATGACAAGAAAAGGATGGAGTTGGATGCCCCTTTAAAATATCTTATAGAATACAGTATAACTAACTGGGATGGGAGTGCGGCATTAGACCCAACAATCCAAAGACCCACATTTAATGGTAATATAACCTTATATGAAATAATTCCGTTAGAGGGGACTGAAGGTATTTTAGCTGGTAAAATAGGAATTAAAACTGATTTAGCTACTAATACCAAATTAAACTGGCAAGTTAGATTATCTTTTACAAACCAAACCGAACAAAGTACTATTACTATTATTAATGAATTTTTAAGAGAAGCTGACATAGGAAAACTTACAAACCCTCCTTGGAATAAACCTGTTGGTTTAAGTGGTGAAACTTATGTAAAACAATTTGTTGATGAGGTAAATATGAGTTCTAGTACTTCGGGGGATGAAAAATTAATGAGGCCTTTTCCATTATATTTTAGACCAGATATAGATTTTACAAAAGAGTTGGGGTCTACAAACTATACTTCAATTAACGCTCATAATGCTGCAGTTAGATTAAGGGAAAGAATTATGTTAACTGGTGTAGATACAGGATATTATGGTTTAGCTTTTTCTGCGGAAGAACGAACTGTCCCAGTTAAAGAAGAAATTATTAAATTAGATGATGCTAAGTGGCAAGTGGGAACCACACAAGGTGTCGCGTCCACTTTCGGTAATGAAATACTTTTATTTTCTTATGACGCCTCTATTCCAGATAAAGAAAAAGCAACACCAATAGTAGACGCTTTAAACCGTATATCACCTGAAGTGGGTGATAACATAGGTTTAGACCAACATACTTTAATAAAACTTAGTAGAGATAACATGGAACCCTTGGTTAGAGGACATCAATTATTAAAATTATTGAGAGAAATGTGGGATTTTATCTCCAATCACGAACATGGATTACCGGGTACTTCTCCCTTTGGTGACACCAAAAGTACAAGAACTGAGGGTCCCGCAACTAAAGATAGTATAAAAACTGCACTTGTTAACGCAGAAAAATCAGTTCTTAATCAACATATAAAGATTAATTAATATTTATAGTTAAATATATTTAGTTATGTCAACACATAAGTCCTATTTTAGTAAGAATAATACCATATTACATGAGAGTACGGTAAATACCGCAAAGAATCCGGTTACAGAAATTTTCTATGGTGGAGGTTTCTATGAAAAAGACTGTGTCCCTACTGGTCTTACAGGCGACACCTGTATTAGTAAAACTGGAGAAGTGTTAACTGGTTATACTAGACAAACTGTTTTTAGAAATAGTAGTAGGTTCATATTTGATTTAAATTTAATTGACTTGAAAGCAAAAATAGCTGATGGAAGAGTAAATTTAACAGGTAGTGGAGGAACTACTTCACACATATTAAAAATGACTAACACTTCATTTTTTGATGACAGGTTACTTAATACTAAAACAGCTAAGGCAAAAAGAAGAGCAACTTCATTTGATTTAATATTATTTGCATTGAGTGGTACTAGTTGGGATGAGGGTGTTGGGTACGATTATAATACTGAAAATATAACTTCAGAAATATTTGACGACAAATCATATTCCACTAGACCTAGTAATTGGTTTAAAGCAACCACTTTAAATTCGTGGAACGCACCGGGAATATATAACTACACAACACAATTACCTATCATTTTACAGAGTCAGCACTTTGATAACGGAAATGAGAATATAGAAATGAACATAACAACACAAATGGACCGTTTTTTAGCTGGTATAGACGATTATAAAGGGTTTGGTATAGCTTTTGTTCGTCAGTTAGAGGACTTAAGTGGTTTAACTGAAAGTTACTCGGTTGGTTTTTATACTAAGTATACTCAGACTTTCTTTGAACCTTACTTGGAGACTAAGTACAGTGATTTGATTACGGACGCAAGAGCTAATTTTTATGAAGGTGTGTCACAATGTTTATATTTGTATGTTAATGAAGGTGGGGAACCAACTAATTTAACCGTATTACCCACTGTTCAGATATACGATAATTCAGGCACACTAGTGACGGGACCTTTAACAGCTACTAGAGTTACAAAAGGAATTTATTATGTATGTTTTACCATACCTTGTGATACCTACACTACACCTTGTATGTTTACAGATAGATGGTCCAATCTTGAAATTGCGGGAATATGTAAAAATGATGTAACTAATAAGTTTGTTCTTAAAGATAATACACAATATTTTGATATAGGAACTAATGCTGGACTCCCTAAACACTATGGTTATTCAGTATCTGGTATTAAGATGGATGAAAAAATAGTAGCTGGTGACACTAGAAAAGTTTTAGTTTCAGCTAGAAAAGAATACACTACTAACGAACCACAAGCAATAGGAGGGTTAAAATATAGAATATATGTAGCACAAGGAACTACACAAGTAGAAACAACACCTTGGACCTCAATTAATAAAGCATACAATCAAAACTATTTTTTAATCGATACTGGTGACATGATACCAAACGAGTATTATATAGACATTAAAGCTGAATCTAATCTAGAAGAAAATAGATACCCAGAAGTTATTAAATTTCAAGTTGTCAATCAAGCTAATTACTTTGGTAATCCACCTTCGTAAAATGAAAGGTTTAATAAAAAAAATACTAAGAGAAGAAACAGAACCTGAATTAAAAGATAAATTATTTAATTTAGTTAAATCTGTTGGTTATTCTTTGATTAAGTACAACCCCTTAAGTCAGTTAATAAAGTTAGCCGTTGGAGCGACACCAACCAAAGCCAGGTTAATATTTCCAAAAAAAGGGTGGGANACTGCAGCTATTAAAATTTTAGAAGCTATGGGAGTTGTTACTGGGACATACAGTAACTTAAAACAAGCAAACGAGTTTTTTAAACAAATAAAATCCAACGGAATTGTTTTAGAAGAGTTGTTAATTGGTTCTCATGGTTCCCCTGGTACTCTACTAGTAACACAAAGTAGACATATTAAGGGAAAAGAGAAACAAATCAAAAAAAGTTTTAGATTTTCTCCAAATTTTTTAAAACATATTAAACCAGTAGTNAATTCTAATACTAAAGTTTATTTTACAGCCTGTCACGGGGCGGATAAACTTACAATGTTAAAAGAAGCGTCAGATTATTTAGGTTGTGAATGTTACGCGTGTATGGGACTTAATTATATCGGATTCAGTTGTGAGGATAGTAATTGGTCTTGTAGCCCGTCAAGTGTACCAAGTTTTAAATTTGCACATGAGTTAAATAAAGATGAGAGAGCTATATCAACAGGTGACGAAACGTGGAGAAATATGAAAGGGTACACAGAAAAAGTTAATAACTACTACGAAAAAAAGGGCGTTTGTAAAGAACAACCCAACGTACCATTTAACTGGATTACTCTTTTCGGTTAAAATATTTGTATATTTAAAATTATTTACTTATCTTTGTATTATGAAAAAACTCCTAATACTATTATTTGTTTTATGTTTTAAATTGTCATTTAGTCAAAGCAATTTAGATTATCTTCTATTTGTAAAAATTAACGATTATAGGATTAGTAATGGATTAGATTCTTGGGTGTGGGATACTTTTATATGGTCTGTGGCAAATAAACATACTCAATATCAAGTAAAGTCTAGCTATATGGGACATCGAGAAAATATGGATGTTAAAAATCACAATGAAGTTACTGGACTGTTAGATAGGTTTAAGGAAAAAAATGTATACGATTACTATATTTGTGATAATAGTATTACAGTCGCTGAGAATGTTTTAGTTACATTAAACAATAAACCTATAGAAGTTTTAGCTAAAACTATGTTACAAATGTGGATAGATTCACCTCCACACCATGAAACTTTATTAGACCCACATTACGAATTCGGTTCTGTAAGTTGTTTAATAGGGTCAGAATGGAACAACACACCTGGTAAATGGATTTACGTCACACTCAATGTCCTACACTATAGATAAAAAAAAACCCCACGTAAGTGGGGTTTTTTAAATATAATCTACTAATTAACTTATTATCTAAGTTCGTTAATATCGAATGTTCTAACACCGTCAATTGTAATCATTCCATAGAATCTATTATTTACAACTTTCTTAGCGTATCTAGTCATGATACCTTTGATTGGTGTAAAGTTAAATGGATTGTACATTGTTGGAGTTAACTGTAATGGTACATATGGTGCGTAAACGTACCCAGTATCCAATAAAGATGTTCCTTTATGTCCTAATAAACATTTGTTTGCTGGGAAATAAGGGTCTCTGTATACAGTATATCTACCTGATAAAGTACCTACTTTCTCAATACCCATGTTATATTGGTCTTGGTCTGGAGAAGCGTTTGATACGTGGAAATATTCCAAGTCATCAAAAATTGCAGAAACTTCAGAAGAACAAACAATCCAGTTCGCCCCACCTCTTAATGTAGATTTGTGGATTTGAGCTGAAATTTGATTAATCGCAGTGATTAATGTTTGATTCCAATCTTTTTGAGTATATGGAGCTTGTCCAGCTGAGAATCTCTTCCAACCGTTGTAGTCCCATCTTAATGTCCAAGAAGCTGCAGCTCTTAAGTCTTTCAAGATTTCTCTATCAATCTCAGCAGCAATTTCCTCAGATAATAAAGCTGTTAATTCAGCTTCAGCATCAATGTTATGGAATGCAGAAACGTCTTGTGCAAGTTCTGGAGACCAAGTAGCTCTTAATTTTCTTTCAGTTACAGAAACTGTAACAGAGTCTAAATCAAAAGAAACTTCACCTAATTCAGATTCGAATTCAAGGTCTTTATAGATTCTATAAGTAGCGTTAAATGCTCCTGCTGCTAAATCAGCAACAGTAATTCTAGCTCCTACATAACCATCAACAGAAGTACAAGAAATACATGCTGGACATGATAAATCAAGTTCGATGTACATTTTGTTTTCTTGGTCACAAATGTTAAAGTAATCTCCTCCTGGCCAGTGACTAGTAGAAGTTGTACCGTAATCAACAATACCTTTACCGTACTTTTGAGTTACAAGTCTAAATGGAATATGTGTAGTTGTTGAAGCTACTACAGTTGTTCCTGAGTCACCACAACACATAATGTCACCCATACCTGTTTGTGTAATGTATAAAGAAGAAAGGAATTCTTCAGTATCCATTTCATTACCATTTGGTCCTAATAATTGTCCAGCTCCAGCATTTTGGAAACCTTCTAAAGCGAATAATGCACTTCTAACACCCGTTTGAGTACCAGTACATAATGTAGCTCCTGTAAGTGTACTAGTTGCAAGTGAACCAGCTTTAACTAAAGCTCCACCTGACCAGTATACTGGATGCATTGCTAAAGTTAATGCAGAATATGCACCTTTAGACGCGTCCCATAAACCACCACCTGCTCTATCTTCATAGAATTGGTCGTAAAGGTTAATGTTGTTGTAAGTAGTCGTAGCGTTTGTAAAACCACCTCCAACTGGGTTAGTGTGACCTTCCATACCTGCAATAGGCACGTTACTTACTCTATTTGAAATTTTAGGTACAAAGTAAAATAACTTACCAATTGGTAAATTCATAGCTTGTACAGAAACGATATCATTTGCCAATAACTTAGAGAATACTCTTCTAATGATTGGAAAAACAACAGTTTCGAATGAACCTGAAGAATTTGAGGACGTTGCCTCGTTTATTAAATGTGTAGCTTGGTTTTCGTATAACTGAGCGATGTTTTCTCTCCCGTGTCCCTTAAGACCGTTAAGAAATCCAAGTTTATCCCATTTGCTGATGGTATCTTCACGGATAACCTTAAGGTGTTTTAACCCTATGTTTCCTACCATACCTGATTCTAATAATGCTCCCATTTTTTTATAATTTTTATTTGAGTTTATTTATTGTTTATATCTTCCGCATCATGTCTTTGATTCTACTTATTTGAGGGCTTTCGTAAATTTTACTCTCAATAAGGTTTGTTGAACCTTTCGACGGTGCTTTAGTTATTTTCTTTTTAACAGATTCAGTTATGTTCTTAGTTTTTCTAGAAAATTCTGAATTTAATTGTTTAAAAAGATTCTTACTTTCATTTAAAGTTTCGACTTCGTCAAATCTTCTCATAATGTTTATTTTCTCTTCTTTTGAAGTTGTATGTTCAGTAAAGAGTTTTGTTGCGTAGGCTAAATTTGTATTAAAAACTGCTACTTCTTGAATTTTAGTTCTGAAGTCGTTTAATGCACTTTTGAATTGTTTTGATTTAGCTTTTACACTTTTATTCTCACCCATTAACTTTTCGATTAAAGAATCTTGAGTTTTTGCGTGTTCTAAAAGTTTTTGGTACCTCTTTTTTGATTCAGTTAGTTTAGAAGTTGGTTTCACACCTTCTTTAAAAGTTAAGTTTCTATTATTGGTAAAACCTTTTCTTAAACCTCTACCTTTTTTAGACCCGAAACCTAGAGTACGTGAAGCTTCATTAGCCTCAACCTCATTATTTTCGTAATCCTTATAATGTCCACCCTTACCATATTTTCCACCACCGACGTTACCAGCTTTGTGTTTAACACCACCTGAACTTTTTCTTTTGTATTCACGTGAGTTTTCACCAAAGTCAGCATCTTCGTTAGTTTCTGTCTCGTAAGTTTTGTAGTGTCCACCTTTCCCGTATTTGCCGCCTCCGACATCTCCGGTTCTATGTTTCATACCACCTGAAGTTTCTCTATCATACTCATGTTTGTTACTACCCCAATCAGCGTCTTCTTCCATATCAGTTTCGTAAGTTTTATAGTGGCCACCTTTTCCATATTTGCCACCACCTACATCACCTGTTCTGTGTTTTACGCCGTTAGAAGTTTCTCTATCATATTCATGCTTGTTACTTCCCCAGTCTTTATCGTGTCCTTCTTCCATGTCCATTTCGTCCATGTCACCTAACTCAATTTCATAAAGAGGGTCCTCATCTTCATCTACCATATCTCCATCATATTCATCCATGTCCATTTCGTCCATGTCGTCTGTTTCTTTTAATGATTTAGATAGTGTGTTTTCTAATGATTCACCTAATTCGACTTTATACTCAGCTCCGGTTTCTTCGTCTTTGATATCTACGACATCATCGTCCTGAGTTACGATAATTCCGTCTTCACCACCCATAAGTTTGAAAACTTTGAGTACTTCTTCATCTGACGCACCGCGTAAGTCTAGAGGTTCTTGGTCTACATCTTCATCATCGAAG
>JGI24006J15134_10002431_pt1 | contig 10252 bp, 7 predicted proteins | sample LinPmetageLP53_FD_15134 | JGI IMG/M metagenome (IMG submission 15134) | reverse complement strand
TGTTTAAAAATATTTGTTTAATTGGACTACCTTATGCTGGTAAAAGTAGTTTAGGTAAACGTTTAGCGTTATTTAAAAAAGTAGGTTTTATAGAGACAGATAAAATGATTGAATATACATATTATAATTCATTAAAAGATTTAATTAAATTAAGAGGGTATAAAAATTTTTTATATATGGAAGAAAAAACAGCACAAACAATTCATTGTGAAAATACAGTGATTTCAACTGGGGGTAGTATGATTTATAGTATTGATGCTATAAATCATTTTAAAAATAGATTAGATTGTAAAATTATTCATCTTCATTTAACATTAGATGAATTTAAAAAACGTATTGATGATTTAGACGAAAGAGGTGTTGTAAATCCATATAATTTAGATATAGAAGGACTATATAAACAAAGAACTAATTTATATGAATTATATTCAGATAAATCAATTTTAGCAGATAATAAAAAAGTAGCCTTAGAAAGATTATTAAAAGAATAATCTTGTTAAAAAATTTTATTTTTTATTTTTTATTTTTTATTTTTTATTTTTTATTTTTAAAAAAACTTTTCAAACAATATTTTATCTGATATATTTTTTTCAGATAAAAGATTATTAATTAAATACATTCTTTTATCTAATGGTGTTTTTCCCTTAGCCTTTCTTCTTTGATTCTTAATAGTGCGTTCATATGAAAGGGCGTTAGATTTAGTTAGATCTTTAACTATCATATGATATTCCCATTTTCCATCTGAAAGAAATCCAGAAGTATATTTAGCACCTCCTTTTATTTCACAATTATGCTGTCTTAATCTACGTTTTAGATTATTTGTTATGCCTAAATAAGTTCTATTATGATTTGTATGTTTTAATAAATATAAATTATAATCCATATATCTATTTATAATATGTTATTTTTAATATGTTATTTTTAATACATAATTTGTTAATATGAATTGTAATAATTAAAATAAAAAATGATATAAAATTTAGAATATAGTTATTTAATATTATGACTGATAATGATGATTCAATTAGTGAATTTAATGTAATAGACTGGCAGTCGTTAGACTTTACAATTACTGAAAGAGACAAGAATAATAAGTTTATAAAAAAAAAACAATTTATTGTAAGAGCATTTGGAAGAACTGAAGATGATAATGTTATATGTCTTGAAGTTAGAGGTTTTAAACCTTATTTCTATTTTGAGATAGAAGAGTTAGTTGATGACGAATGGATTAATAAGACACTTGAATTAACTAATATAGAAATAGGAGATATATTAGAAGAATTAAGAAATTACATTAAAGGTTCTGAGGATTGTTATATAGAAGAAGATGATACACAGGATGATATAGATAAAAAAGAAGCACTACTGAAGAAAGATGTATTTAATGAGATGCTTAAAAATAATTTACCAGAATATAAAAAGAAATTTGATTATTTTAGAAATAATAAAAAAGACGCTTTTATTAAATTAATATTTAAGACAAAACGTTCGTTTAATTTATATAAGAAATTATTGAAAAAAGTTTCTAAAAATGATGATTTTAACTTTGATAATAAAATATATCGTTTTATTCAATATGAAAGCAACATTGAACCTATGATACGTTTTTTTCATCATCAAAATATTGATCCATCTGGATGGATTAAGTTTTCAGGAACTGAAAAAACACAAAGGAAGGTTGTTCAACAACATATTAAAGAATATTATTGTGATTATGATGATGTATTCAAACATGATAGCAACATAATTGCTCCATTTAGAATAGCATCGTTTGATATAGAATGTACGAGTCCTGATGGAACTTTTCCACAGGCGTCGAGGATTGAAGACAAAATTATCCAGATTGGAATCACTACGCATAGACAGGGCGAAATGACTCCATACGAACAATGTATGATTACATTGGGACCATGTGATGAAATAGAAGGAGTGAATATAATTTTATGTAATGAAGAATCTGAGATATTAGAAAAATTTGCCGATTATATAAGAGATGATTTAGATCCAGATATTATAACAGGGTATAATATCTGGGGTTTTGATTGGATGTATATGTATAAACGAGCCGAATTATTGGATGAATTAGGGTGTCCTGGATTATTAGAGAGTTTTTGTAAAATGAGTCGTGTTACATATGAGACGTGTCGCTATGTTGAAAAATCTCTGTCATCATCTGCTCTTGGAGATAATTTGCTTAAATACATAACTATGACAGGACGCATTCAGATTGATATATTTAAGTTGGTTCAAAAAGATTATAATTTATCATCATATAAGTTAACTCATGTATCATCAAGTTTCTTGAGAGGAAATGCCGAATTATTAATTGATGAAAGTATATCTGAAGAAGATAGAAAAATTAATGGAAAGATACATGAAATAAAAAGTAAATCAATAGATGGAATTTATGTAGATAATCAAATATCTTTAATTGACCAATTTGAAAATAAAATAAGTAACGATTATAAATTTACAGTAACTGACATAGATAGAGAAAAAAAAACAATTGTAATTAAAGAGAATCTATATCCGCATATAGAACGACACATAGACATTGTATCAGAAGAAATGACGCTACAGAATGTTGATTTTAATCCAGATGATTTAGAATTTAAATGGTGTGAAAATAAAATAGATTTACCACCTCAGGGAATATTTGATAATTTTAAGAAAGGAACAAGTGAATCAATAAGAGAAATAGCAGTATATTGTATTAAAGATTGTGTATTATGTAATAGTTTATTAATAAAATTGGATGTTGTTACAAAAAACATCGGAATGTCAAATGTTTGCTGTGTACCATTGTCATATCTATTTCTAAGAGGACAAGGTGTCAAAGTTTTCAGTGTAATCGCCAAACAATGTCGAGAAGATGATTTTATTATGTCAGTGGTAACAAAAGAAGATTTCAAAGGTGAATCTTCGTACGAAGGTGCTATTGTATTAGAACCTAAAACTGGAATATATTTCAAACCAGTTGCTGTTATGGATTATAGTTCTTTATATCCAAGTTCTATGATTAGCGAAAATATAAGTCATGATTCATTGGTTAGAATTCAAATAATAGACAGTATTGAAGGTACTTGTACATTTGAAGGTCCTGGTTCTCCTGACCAAAATCCTTTATTAATGGAATTAGATAAAGAAAATATTCCAAAAAATGAAAGATATTATTATAAGCACATTGAATATAATAATTATGATAAAGATAAAAATATAATTGGAAGAACTGTTTGCACTTATGTTCAACCCCCTAATAATGAAAAAAGTGTATTACCTCGAGTTTTACAAAAACTCTTAAATGCCAGAAAAGATACCAGAAAAAAACAAAAACTATATAGTAAAGATGATTTTATGTGGAGTATTTTAGAAGGTTTACAGTTGGCATACAAAGTCACTTGTAATAGTTTATATGGACAAGTAGGTGCTTCTACATCTCCAGTTTGTAAAACAGAATTGGCAGCATCGACAACTGCAACAGGAAGAGAACTATTAGAGATGGCGCGTGATATGACACTGGAAAACTATAAAGGAAGTGAATGTGTTTATGGAGATACGGATTCAGTCTTTATTCAGTTTGACACTTACGATTTATCTGAAGCGATTCGTTTAGGCAAGGAAGCGGGTCAAAAAGTCACAGATAAGTTAATAGCCGATGGGAGACAACCACACGATTTAGAATATGAGAAAACGTTTTATCCGTTTATTTTGTTTTCAAAAAAAAGATATGTGGGAAATAAATATGAGGAAGATATCAATAAATTTTCACAGAATAGTATGGGAATTGTTTTAAAGCGACGAGATAACGCTAGAATTCTAAAGGATATATATCAAGGAATTATTAATACAATATTAAATGAAAAAGGAGATAAAGATATTATTATGCAAAAGGCAGTTGATTTTTATAAAAATGCGGTAAATCGATTAATGAATGGCGATGTTAAATTTAATAAATTGGAAATAAGTAAAACTGTAAAAGGTAATTATAAGAATCCAACAAGTATAGCTCATAAAGTTTTAGCAGATAGAATGAAAGATAGAGATCCTGGAAATGCCCCAGCTACAAATGATCGCGTTCCATATGTTTATATAGATGTGAATACCTTATGTTGTAATAATTGTAATAAAACAAATATAGAATTGAGCAAATGCCTCAAATGCTTAAAATTATATGGTAATTGTAAGTTAAGTAATGAATTAAAAATCCACAAAGAAGATGATTATACGAATGATTGCTTTCATAATCATGAATGTAATATTGTTTGTCGTTTTTGCCATATTAATTTACCGAAAAATCATAGTCCTTGTGAGACATGTAAGGGTTTTTTCTGTAAAAAATGTAATCACACATGTATTAATAAAGTATCATCTAGATTACTCCAGGGAGATAGAATAGAACACCCAGATTATTTATTGAAAAATTCAGATATTAAGCCCGATTATAAATACTACTTCGAACATCAGATTGAAAAACCAGTTAAACAGATATTTGATTTAACAGATAAAAAGGAAGAAATAGAAGAATTTATTAATTCAAAGTTTGGGCGGATTAAAAAAGAGAAGAAGGAAGAAATGAATATGTTTGATATGGCAAAACTTTGTAAAAAAAAGAAGAAATAACTTTTTATAAAATTCTAAAATCTTTTTTAATTAAATTTATTATATTTATTATATTATATTATATTATATAATGACTAGAACATTTAAAATTGTTCAAATTAACAATAAAACTGTAAATAAAGGACGATATACCACTAATTCTTCTCCTTCCTCGGTTGCTAAAAAAGTTTTTTCTAAACTTTATACTAAAATGAAGAATAAACTTACAACTTTTATGATTAAAGAAACAACTCAAGGATCTAAGAAAAAGGTATATGGTCCGTATAAGGGGAAAAGAATTAAGTTAAAGAAACCTAGAATGGTTAAATTTAAGGGGACAAATAAACCAGTACCAATTAGATATGAAACAAAGCTTTATAAAGTAAAAACTAAAAAAAATACTCAGAAAGGTGGTGAAGATGGTGATCTTGAAACTGAAACTGAAGATGAGAAATTAAGTGATGTTGAATCTCTTGACGAAGATGAAGTAATAAATAGTGCACAGACGTATAAGAATAGTTTGTCTAATCATTGGCAGTATCTTACAAGAGAATTAGCAAAAATGCCAGGATACGAGAATGTTGTAATCGGTTTCAACCTTTTACAGTATTTATTTCGGAGTGTAGAAGATGAAAGTTCACTTAAACAAGCAAAATCTACGTTAGATCAACACTTCGCAGACTACATCACTGAAAAGAAACTAGGTGAATTATTTATTGAATTTATAAAACTGTGTAAAGAGATAGTAGTATTAAAAGATGATATTATATCTTTAGAACAGAACCAATATAACTCTAGAAAAGCACTGAGAAACAGACAACTTAATAATAATAAGAGACGCTCGTTTCAGACACCTGGTGGAACTTACTCGTGGGAGTTACAAAGATCATATCTCGAAAAATTTGACATCGATTTTGAGAAAAAATTAAGTAATAGTAAAAGCACACTTGATACATTAAGTGACCTATTTGATTTAACATATGAAGAATGTAAAACTGAAATTGAATCGGATAACAGATTAGATGCGACAGAACAATTATCATTATTAGAATCATTATATCAAAAAGTCAAAAAATATATAGATAACGATAATAAAGATAACGATCTCAATGGTTCTCTTAATTATATATTGGATAATAATCGCGCTTCTGGTAAGAATATAAATAAAGAAGAAAAAAAAGAACAAGCAAGACAAGCTTTGAATAAAGAAGAAAAAAAAGAACAAGCAAGACAAGCTATGATTGAAGCAGATGCGAATGACCTTAATATGATCATTGGTAATCACACAATAGGAGCTGCTATTAACGGTCGTTATCACGACCTTGAGGTCTTATTGGAAACTCATGATATAAACGCCATTGATGATATGGGTCGCACTGTATTAATGTTTGCAGCTGGTTATGGGAGGAATCCAACTCTTGAGATGTTGATTGATAAAAATGCAGATCTTGACCTACAAACTGGGAGAGGTTGGACTGCTCTTCACTGGGCCGCGGGAGAAGGACATGAAGAAGCTTGTAGTATCCTAATTGACGCTGGCGCATCAATAAACATAAAAGACAAATATGGAAAAACACCCCTTGATGTGGCCATAGACGAGGGTAAGAACAACGTAATTACTGTTTTCAATGCTGCAGCATCAAAAAAGGCATCAGCAACTAAAATTCAATCAGTAATTAGAGGAAAAAGAAATCGTGGAATGATAAAGGAATATAAAGAAGAAGAAGAAAAACGAATCGCATCCAAGAGGCGGCGTGCTCGTTTTTTAGAAAATAACACTAAGAAGTCTTCCAAAATACCTACCGCGCCACCTTGGGCAAGGAATCAAAAACTAGAGAGAGAAAGGTTAGAATTACCTAAGAACATAGAAAAACAAAGAACCACAGTAAAAAACTCAAAATATCAAATCAATAAAAATCTCGCACCAAGAGCGGAAGACCCTGGGAAGCCAAATGAACCTGGTAATGTCGGTATGGCAGATGAATTTGTAGCATTATCCACAAAAGAGAGGAGGGCATATCTTAGCAAACGTAATAGCACGACGTCTGATAATAAGATGGAATTATNGAAGAATCTTTATGAAAAACTTAATATGGGAGCTGTGGAAGTAACGAACCCATTCCGCCTAAATGGTGAAATAATGACGGCAGTAAAACAATTAGAGAAAGTTCAGTTGGACCGATTCTTGAAAAAACATGATGGTTCCGTTAGACCGGCTTAATATTATATAACGTTCTGAATGCTTTTAATCTATACTTGAAATACATCTTCTAATATCTTTTTAAACAATAAATTTATAAGTTCTTTAAAATCTTTGTTCTTTAAAATATTTATTCTTTAAAATCTTTTTTATTGTTTAAAAAGTTTTAAAGATTTGTAAATAACTATATTAAATGAAAGGAATTCCAAATATTGGGAATACTTGTTTTATTAATTCATCTTTACAAATAATAAATAATATTGACGACTTAAGACAATATATATTAAGCAATAATTATAATACTTCATTATTTGAATTTTTCAATAAGAATAAAAGGAATCTTCCAGAAAATTATGAATTATATAAACATTTACTTTTAAATTTTCAAAAGATAATATTTTCATTAAATAGTGATGAAAATATATCCAAATATATAGAAATTTTGTGTAAAAATTTAAAAGATTTGGCTGATAAAGGAGATTATATAGCATCGAATATATGTGATCTTTCAATTCATAATGATGCTGAGGAATTTCTAACATTCATTTTGGATAAAATTGAAGATTTTACAATTGATAATAATTTTAAGAATAATAAAAATATAAATTTTAAAAATTTTTATAAAAATAATAATATAATAATTAATTCTGTAAAAATACAACAAATTACACAATATAAATGTTTGAATTGTAATAATTTAACAAAATTAAATTATAATAATTATTTAAATAAAATTCAATTATCTATTAGTAAAAATAATATTCGTTCATTCGAAGACGCCTTAAATAATTATACATTAACAAATGAAATGAATGATTATACTTGCGAAAATTGTAAGCATTCTGGAAAAGCGAAAGAAAGAACACTAATATCTTCCTTGTCAAAATATATTATTATTCAATTGCTTCGTTTTAGAAATGATGGAAGTAAAATTAATAAATCAATTGATATACCTTTAGTGATTAATTTAGATAAATATTCTCATAAACTTAAAAATACAGATTATAAATTACAGTCGATAAATTGTCATATTGATTTCAATATGAATACAGGACATTATATCTCAATTACAAATGAAGATAACCAATGGTATCTTCAGAATGATGAACAAATCAAGAAGATTAATAATACATTTGTTTTAGAACAAATCAAAACAAAAGGGTATTTCTTTATTTATAAAAGAATATGATGACTTTTAATAGTTGGTCTTTAATAGTTATTCTTTAATAGTTAGTCTTTAATAGTTATTCTTTAATAGTTAGTCTTTAATAATAATTAGTCTTTAATAATTTGTAATATTATATATATAATATAATATAATGGATTATATGTTTAATAAACCACAACAGAATAGACCACAACAGAATAGACCACAACAGAATAGACCACAACAGAATAGACCACAACAGAATAGACCACAACAGAATAGACCACAACAGAATAAACCACAACAGAATAGACCACAACATCAAAATAAACAGAACCATCAGGGAGATAAACAAGGATTTAAATTTTCAGATAATTTGAAAAGTGGTTTAAATATAACATTAAATCTATTTTTTATTGTATTTTCAGTAGCATTAATATTTTTTATTGTAAAATGTGCTTATTATATTTATGTAGATGATTGTGAGAAAATGGATTTACCATCTTATTTATTTAGTTTTAATATAAGTCCATGTAGTAAAAAAAAGAAAGATATTGTAAGAACAATAACACGTGAAAAAGAGGTATTTCATATATCTGATCAAATATACACATTTGAAGAAGCAAAATGTAAATGTGATAGTTATGGTGTTCGTTTAGCTACAAAACAGGAAATTGTAGATGCTTATAATAAAGGAGCAAACTGGTGTAGTTATGGATGGTGTGAAGGCAGTTTCGCCTATTATCCAGTTCAAGAAGACTTTTATCAATTAATACAAGCAACACCTGAATTAAGAGGAACGTGTGGAAAACCAGGATTAAATGGTGGGTTATTTGAACCCGAATTAAGATTCGGTATAAATTGTTATGGTATTAAACCAAAAGGGGTTCATACACCTAATTCATTTGATACTGATCCGAATGATGAAGACAGAGATATATGTAAAATTGATGATGTTAAAGATAAAGTTCAAGCAAAAGGTAGTGATTCTATTATATCATTTAGTAATAATAAATGGTCAATATATGATTAATATTAAATGGTCAATATATGATTAATATTAAATGGTCAATAATACAATAATACAATAATACAATAATAATAATACAATAATAATACAATAATAATACAATAATACAATAATAATACAATAATATAAAGATATATAAACATTAATTATTTTTAATAAATATTATGAAATGCCAAGATTTGATATATTTAATATTTAATATTTACATTAATATTAAATTATTTATAATTTCAAAATGTTTTAAAAAAGAGTTAGATTTTAATGTTTCTACGATAACAATTTATGATACCCATAATTTAATAAAGATATCAGATCATAAACAAATAAGTAATATATTGTCAAATGAATGGTATGCGATTAAACAATATAATGCGAATACATTAATGATAGATATTGAATATTTTTACAATAACAACACGTATAACATAATATATCAATTCCCCAATAGTTTTATATTTCCAATTAAGTTTAAACAATCTAAAATTAAACTATTATATACAAATGATAATATAAATGATTTAATAATGAAATATGCGGGTCCGATGAAGGATTTTTATGATAATAATAGTCAAAAAATCACAATGAATGATATATTTATTTTTAATAATATTACTACTATTAATGATGTATTAATAGTAAATAGTGATTTGTCAGAAAAACAAATTGGTATTAATGAAATTTTAGATTTAAAATTTTAGATTTAAATTTTAGATTTAAAGATTTGATATATTAAATTATATATAATGGAAAAACAATTAATACCTTACCAGGAAACGAATATTGGTGTTGATATAAATCAAAATGATATAACTTTATTACAAAATGGTGCTATTATTATTAGAAATAAAGATAGTCAAATAAAAGATATAAATCAAAATATTAAGGAAATGAGGGAACAGATTAAAAAACTTAAAGAAGAAAGGAAACAAGCCGAAGATACTTTAATCCCTATAATGTCTAAGAGTGAAATAGAATGTTTGAACGTGACGAATGGTTCAATTAAATATACTGAACAGGTTAAGAAATCTGCTTTAAATAAGAAAAATCTAGAGAAAATACTTATTAGTTTCTTCACTGATGAGACTAATTTTGATAAATTATTAAATATTACACATGATAATAACATTGATTTGGCGATAAAACGCACTCAATATATACTTAAATATCTAGATGATAAAACTCAAAAAAAAAAGGTTGTAACATTAAAGGGTAATTTTAGCTAATATCGCGTATATTTTCCTTGTATAACTGATTTGTCTTTTTTGTACTAATTCCT
>JGI24006J15134_10002428_pt1 | contig 10259 bp, 23 predicted proteins | sample LinPmetageLP53_FD_15134 | JGI IMG/M metagenome (IMG submission 15134) | reverse complement strand
CCATAACATCATTGTAATAAGTGCCGACTGTATACAACCCATCAACTGGATATGGCCTAGCATTATTTATTAGCTCATGTAAAAACTCTTTGCCATGCTTTATCAATACATCATTTGCATCCTTGCAATCTTCTGGGGGCTTAACGTGCCAGCACTTTACTTTTCCATACCTATGCAACAACTCTTTTTTAAGGTTATCACCAGCGCCATCAGCATCACAAAACAATATAATTTTGTTGGCTTTAAGTGGATGAGTTTGCAAGCACTTAAACCGCTTATCATTTTCTTTATATGCCGCCTTAGCTGGAGCGCCATCAGGCAAAGTTGTGACGTAAGAAAAACCAGCTTCATGCACACTTAAAACATCCATCTCACCCTCAACAAAGATGGCTACATTGGAGTCCGCTACTGCCTGATAGTTATATAAAGATTTAACTGGATCTTTGCTTTGCTTAAACCTTTTATCTTTGTGCCTATATTTTATGTTATCGCATTGGCCTGATTCACCGTTGTAGGGAAATCCTATCCATTCATCATTCTCTGAAAAAACCTTAAACGCCTCATAAGTAGGTTTTGAAATGCCTCTCTTCTCAAAATACTCATCAAGAAATGTAGAGGTGTTTTGTGTAAAAGTTTTTTTCTGAGGCGCACTTTTTTGAGGCGCTCCAACCAATGCGCTTTGCGCCATGACCCCACCCTTGAATTCGCAATGGTGGCAAAAGAAAACAATTTTATCGTAACTGATTTCAACTGACATTGGCCTATCATGTGAATCGTGCGGTGGTTGGCACTGAGGGCATTTTATTTTATGGTTTCCCTCATCTAAGTGCTTTACATTTAACCCATGCTTTTCTAGTAGTTCATCCTGCAAGATCATTTTTAGTTCTTCCTCTTGTTTGTCGTGGGGGGTTTGTATTCTGTATATTTAATGTATTGGAGGACACTGGTGGCCTAAGGGGGTGGACACTGGTGGCCTGAGTAGGGTGGACGCTGGTGTCCATACTAAGCCTATAAAGGTTCGTCATTCCAAGCCTCTTTCGTATCGTTATATAGCCTAAATCTTCAAGCGCAGAAATGCACCTGCGAACTGATCTATCAGACACTCCGCAAATTTCTCCAAGATGTTTTTCTGAAGGAAAGCATTGGTGCGTTCTTTTATTTGCATAGTTTGCAAGCATAAATAGAACGAGCTTTGTAGTAGGGTTTGGGCAGGGTAGAGGTCGAACCCAATTTATTGCATCTGTACTCATCAGCCCATAATGGGCTATATCAGAATTTATTGCAAGAGGTAAAAATCGTTAGGAGCTACATTTCCATCAGTAGCTTGATGAATTACTTTCATATCTTCAGGTCGGGGTATTCTTTGACCACTGCACCATTTAACCAGAGCGTGATAGCTAAAGCTACCAGAATAATCATTAGTCGCTCTTTCAAGAAATTGTTTTTGAGTCAATTTATTTTCTTTTAGCCAAGCTGATAATTTCATAAGTCTCACCTTTAGTTTCAGTATAGTATCAACAAAGAGCTTGCATATCAACCCAATTTGTCCCATAATTAGCCCACAAACTAATAAAAGGTGCGNGATGTATGAGCAAAAATTCNTTTGAAAACCACAATGTTGGACACTTGAGCGCAAGCTCAATCAACGAGTTTATAACCAACCCACANCGATGGATTCTCCATGTATCTGGCTATAGAGATAGATTTGGTATACCTGCTATGTGGAGAGGCACGGCAGTAGATAAGGCTATTACTATAGCTATAGAAGAGCCTGATGTAAGTGAAGCTCAGATTATAGAGTGGGCTGAAAACTCTTTTGATGAAGAATATAAAACTGCTGTTGATGATAAAGTTCCTGTGATGACAACAAGAGCAGAGTCAGAGCGCAGTAACCTATCAAGATACCTTGCCCCTGCAATACCACACTTCAGATCATTAGGTACACCATTAGCATCTCAGAAAAAGATAAAGCTTGAGCTTGATGAATTGCCTATACCTATTATTGGATACCTTGATCTTTTGTACGATGGCGTAGTGCGAGATATTAAAACGGTAAGCAGATTGCCAAACAAAGTTCCAACGGCAACCTGTAGACAGTTATCTATATATGCTACGGCTGAGAATTGCCACCCTATCGTTGATTATGTACACGCCAACAAAACAGCTTCTAAAGTTGTGGTTATGCCTGTAGATAATGTTGATGCCCACATGGTCGTTGTTAAGCAAGCGGCTGAAAATATGATGCGGTTACTTAGCTACTCTGATGATATTACTGAGATTGCAAGCCTAATGGTTCCTGACTTGGATGATTGGCGCTGGTCAGATGGAGAGAGAATTGCCGCAAGAAAACTTTGGAGAATATGATGAGATTCAGTTTTACAAAAAAAGAAACAATAATGATTCGTAAAAGCTTGAGTTTGATGGATGTAGAGTTGTCATCTGATGGATTGATAGATGAAAAAACTTTTGATGAAGAATCAAAAACATTAAATTCAGCCAGAAGAAAAATTATTTTAGCAATAATACAATCAGAAAAAAAGGTAACTAAAAATGAACGATAAACTAATTGCCGCATTAATAGAGGCACAAAGAACTATTACACACGCCAGCAAAGATGGCAAGAACCCTTATTTTAAAAGTGATTACGCTACCCTTGAGGAAGTAATAACAACCGTTAAACCACCGTTAAATGATAATGGTGTTATGTTCCAGCAGGTAACTCACCCATCAGATATTGGTGTATGTGTTGAGACTGTATTTTATGGGCATGGTGGAGAGTTACGCACTGGTGGATTTCATGTGCCAGCAGATAAGCGCGATCCACAGGGCTATGGTTCTGCGTTGACTTATGCAAAGCGTTATAGCCTATCTATGGCTTGCGGCATTGGACATCAGAAAGATGATGATGCTGAAACCGCTATGATTAAGCGAAAGAAAACAGATGAGGTTTATAAGATGCCAAAGCAAGCAGTTAAGAATGTTATGAAAGTAACAGCAGATGAAATGTCTGCACTGCTGGATGGCGATACCGATACCGTCTATAAAATTATGAAAAAAGATACTCTGATTCAGGCAACCACTGGAGAGAGTAGATTTTTAAACGAATGCAGAAAGCATCTAGCAACACCAGATAGCGATGCTTGCAAAGAAATATATTCTGATAGCAAAGAGTATATACAAAAGGCACATAGTAATAGCCCAGATGGGAGTGCCGTTCAATCTAGCTTTAACCAGCTAATTAATTTATATGAAAAATGAGGTGCATGATGATTAATAGTTTAACTCGCTGTTTAGTAGAAGTAATGTCTGATGGTAAGCCTTGGACTTTTTGGGAACTGCAAGAAGAAATCAAGAGAAGGTACGATGTGTTTTATGGAGAGCCAACCATCAGCGCTGGCATTAGAGAGCTTAGAAGGCATGGCTCTAGGAAAAAATACGATTTGCCAATTACAGGTGAAATCATTACCAAAGAAAAAATAAAGACTTGGATGTATGGACAGGCTGTTCTTGCCAAGGGTTACAAATACAGATTAATTACCAATAACGAGGAAGCATCATGAGTGACAATGAAGATTTAAAAGGCGCGTTTTTTGTAGATGGCAACTGCCAGATAATGAGCAAAGGCACGATTACAATTAATGGAGCAACTAGATACTGTTCCCTTGTAAAAGCTCAGTCTCAAAAAGGCGAAGATATTTACGAAGTCGCGGTATCCGCTGGTAGGGTTTACGTCAATGCCCCAGAAGATAAACAAAATCCAAAGTCACCTGATGTAAGCGGCAAAATTACCATTGATGGACAGCCGTACAAATTTGGTGCTTGGAATAATGTCGCTAAGAGCGGGCAGAATTATCTAGGCATATCTTTGTCAAAAAGCGATGGAGAAACACCTTACCCAAAGCAACAAGCGACAAGCAACTTTAAGGATGATAATATCCCATTTTAAACCCCCTAGTAGTAATATTAACGCTCATCCCAGATGGGCGTTTTTTTTGAGGTCAAAGGTTTATGAAAAAAGATAGAGTTAAGGATCGCAAACATCTTGAGGCAATCTGCGAAATGGAATGTTGTGTCAAAGATATTTCATGTCAGGGACCTACTCAAGCGCATCATCTAATGAAGCCTTGGGTCGGTGGTCGGGGTATGGGAATGAGGGCAGATGACAGAAACGCTGTCCCACTCTGCTATTTTCATCACAGTCAATTGCATACAAAATTTGGCAATGAGTTTAAATTTTTCGCGCAACACTTCAGGTCTGAAACCTATGGACAAGAACTTGCAAAGTATCTTTACGAAAATAAATAAAAAATAAGTACGAAATGGGCTTTTTTTATTGTTAATGTATGCTATACTAAACTTGTTAAAACAAACTAACTAATAAAAGGTACTTAAAATGCAAAATTATTTCAGAACTCTAAACGCTACTCGCCAGATGCACGGAATGAACCAAGTTGCAAAAGGTGCAAAATTTTTAGATCAAGGNGCTTTGCGTAAAGCGTACAAGAGCGCTTTAAAAAGGCATCACGGTATAACCGCTGAAGCAAAGTTTATTATTAGCATTTATGAAGATGGGCGCAAAGCCTACGAGGGCAAATAAGATGGATATGTTAATTGGTGAAACAATTTTGCGGCAGATACATTGCGGTGTTGATGCTCGTGGAAACTCAGGCAGAAAAATGATGATGTGCTGGGGAGCGCATAGAGTTTATGGCAGTGCCGATGAGAGTGAGGGAGGACGAGGTTTTCTTTCAATGATGGTAAACGGATACTTGTTTACAGGTGAAGTTAAGATAAACCTTGCTTGGAATGATACCTATACTGTTGAGTTTATTGAGCGAAACGGTAATTGCATCACAGTTTTGCATAATATATATTTTGATGAGCTTGCAAACGTAATTGATAGATATGTGGAGAATGAAAAAAATGTCTAACAAAACACCGTTCAAAATAACCAATGATGATAGCGATGCTATTGTTGTTATCTCCGCTCACAAAGTAACGCTTAAAGAAGCTCAAGATTTTGTTGATGGTTATGTGCAGGTTGTGACTCTTCGCGATAAATCCCAAGTTCTGATGAATGAAGATGGCAGATCAAGAGATGGGAAGGTATTGCCACAGAACAAAGCAGGTACAGCGATGCTTGCAGGTGAAGGAGTAAGGATTGCAGTGCATGGAATTTTAGGCAATGTTTTGATTTTGCGTAATGAGCATAGATGGAATTAGTACGATTTGGGTTGCTTGTTGAGCAAAAAAAGTTTACTATTGTAAAAACTTGGAGTTATTATGACTAAAATAATATTTGATTTTGATATGGTTAATAAAAAAGAGGTTGTTGATGAGCTTACTTTGGCTTGCATTAAGTATAACTATCCTGATTTTGTTGCTGAGTTTGGGCATGAAAAAGCAGATAGTTCAATGTCCAGAATGTTTGGGACTGCTTGGGAGAAAAGCAAAGAGCAGATTTGGCAATGGTTTGATGAGGTGGAATATGGAATCAAATAATTCTTTGCAGAACTTGACAGATTTTCTTGAGAGCCGTGAGGATAAGTATGGTCAGAACCTTACAGATATCCCGATGCTTGCTTTGCAATGTACGTTAGATGCAGATGATTTGGAAATACTGTCTTTGATAATTGAGGATGAGTGATGGACGTTTTATCTATACCCCTGACTAAACAGCAGGTTTACATATTGCTTGAAGCTGTAGTATCAAGAAAAATTGATGCCAGAGATAAGCCAGTTTTTACTGCTGAATTAACAGGGTTGCAAGACACGCTATCAAGCGCAATTAGGGAGCAAACACTTGGCGTAAGGATGGAAGTTCAAGATGATGAAATATACTGAGGCAATGTTAAAGCATCATTTTTGTGAACAAGATGAAGGCTGGATGGAGTATGACGGAAAAGGCGCACCAATAGCTTTTGTCTGCGATACGTGCATTGATGTAAAGATGCGGCCATACAGAGAATTTATGTTAAAAAATATCAATTCAGCAAAAGCTGAGAAGGATTCAAAATGAATATTGATGGTAATACTTTAAAGGCAATGAGAGTATCAGCAGGTGTAACGCAATCAGAATTAGCCGCATACTTAGGATACTTTAGTAAGGGCGAACCAAACCGCTCTGTAATATCTAGGATGGAAAATGGTAGCCAAGATATTAATGTAAGAATACAGATGCTTGTTAAAAGCTTCTTAGATGCAAGGGAGAGTACCAATGTCTAGGATGCTTGATAGGGGTGATCAGGATGAGTTACTGATTGATTGCCCTTGGAATAAACCTGATGCCGAGTATTGCGATGCACATGATCGTGAGTTATCTTGGGGTGAGGATGAAGAGGGTAATGATTTCCGATACTGCAAAGTATGCGAGGAAGTATTTGCAGAACACATGGGAATCATGGATGTTAAGGATATGTGGAAATGATGAGGTTAATTCATGGATACTTTTCTAGGAATTGTTTTTGTTGTATTTTTTGGCATCTGCCTTCACGGTGCTTATTTGATTGTTCAAGATAAGGAACGAGATTGGCACGAAAGAAACGATAAAAAAGATGAATGATTTATTTAATCAGTTAGACCCACAAAAAAACTTTTTTACTAGGCACTTAGACTTAGGAAAGAGACCAAGACAATATGCCGCAGAGATTCTGGCAAAAGAAAAAATTCAAGATAGGCGCGAATTGTTGAGCCAAGTTCCAGAAGATGTTAGACCGTTAGTTGAAGCTCATGTCAGAATAGCTTTTTATAGGATGGCTAACCCCAAACTTTAACCTTCTTACCACCCCAATATTCAACAGCGTGACCCTCAGAAATGAGGGTTTTGCACATATCAGACCCTTGCTCTGTATATGGTACGCCTAGAATGCGTCCATACTTGCCCCTGCCGTGAGATATCAACGTAAGAGTGCCATTACATAGCTCAATCAAACGCTCCTTAGCGGCTAAACCAAGGGCTTTCTCGGATAGGTTTCTTGTTCTGCTTTCTGGGGTATCAATACCTGCTAATCTGACTCTTTGTTTATTAAGCCAAACATTAAAGCCAAGATCAATATTAACATCAATAGTATCACCATCTATTACCCTATCAAGGGTGCATCTGTAAACGTAGGGGGTCATTTTTCTTTTGCTCTTTCAGATGAGTATTTTATATTGAGACCTGCCAAAGTACACAGTCTATTTTTTTCATCAACGCCTTTGTCTGACAACCTTAACCTTCCGTCGACAGGGACAACATATCCGCTGTCTATAGATTCAGATATTAAGTTCTCTGGTACGGTATCGTTAGACATAACAGCAAGCAACCCACCTAACCGATTAGCCTGTGTTTTTGATAAGCTCATCAGTAACTCCAGCACATTTGCTCGGTAGTTCTTGTATCAACGTGAACAAACGTCTTAGCAACGCCTACACTCATTCCTAAAGCCGATGCGTGTTTGACTATTGCCATACGTTGCGCTCCACCAGAAACCCTTATATCGGCCGCAATTCCCTTTGTATGAGTGCCGCCTTTTGATTTTCGTTTTTCAACGCTGTGGCTCTCAGACCTGAAACCACTTGTCACGATAAACGGAAACCCACATATCTCTCTCAGGTTATCTAAAGCATGAATAAAATTTATATCCATAGCGTTCTCGCCTGTCTCTTGGCAATCAAAGTCCGTCAATTTAAAATATTTGAACTCACTCATTTTTCTCTCGCTACGTTTTGCGTTTTTTCATAAGAGCGCATAGCTCCCATACCAAGCATCCCCATCAATATAGGGGTAAGCAAAGATGGATCAACTTCTGGCACTTCAAACCAAATGCCAAGAATTTGTGATATTAATATATTATATAGCAAGCCAATTCCACAAATCCATCCAACAAAGGGACGCCAGCCAGCAACAAATAGAGATTTATGTGCCGCTTCTACCTTGTTTACATCTAACTGTCCCTTCGCTAACTCTTGGGCGTGTTTCTCTGACATGGTGGCAATTTCATGTGCCAGAGCATTCTTTGCATCTTTATCTTCAACAAATTTATCAAGCAGACCTGTTACTGGACCTATTAACGATGTGAGTACACTCATTGTTTTCTCCTTTGTTCCATGTGGAACTTTAATCTTGGTCTATAAATGCGTATCTATTCCAATCTACATCTGTTAGTTGTGATTCTAAATAAAAATAAGAAACAGAAGAGTCACCAGATTTTGATGATTTAAGAGCCTCAACAGAATTTTTTGCGTTGACCGCTCCACTTACCGTTTCATGTGTAACCTCTGTTCCATCTGTTTTTACATAGCCGACTCTTATCACGATATATTCTCCAGCGTTCCAATAGCTCTTCTAATCTCATAGATAACATTTGATTGTGCGCCAGCAACTAAACAAGTGACTCTGTAATTTGAGGCTGTCGTTGTTTGCCCATAACTCATTTTAAACGGAATATAAAAAGATTGATAAGCTGTACCTGATCCATAATCTTCAGGAGTTTGAATGAAAAAATTTTCGGAAACACTAGGGCTTACCCAAGTCCCTGAACTTGCAAACTTATCTTCATCATAATAAAGATCATCGCCAGTACTAAATACATTTTGAAATGCAGATATTTGCATAAACGTTTTGTTCGAAACGGCATCGTAATAAATGGCGTACATAGATGCAGGCTCATAAGTACCTGATGCATCATCGTTTGCCGCAACGCCACCTGCTAAATCAATCTTATCTAATTGATTCCCTGCAATACTTATAAGCTGTTGATATTGTATTGATTCGGCTTCAACAACAACTTTTACCGAGCTTGTAGTAACTTCAGTTGCATTTTGACCTTTACTCTTTTTCTGAACTTCAAGTTTAATAAAAGCACCAGTATTTACTCCTGTTTGACCTGCGTTTTCTACTCTAAACTGTACTGATAAATCAACTTTGTTTCTTTTAGCAATTCCGTTTGTTGGTGCTGGCAAACTAAAGGAACCCATGACAACAGCAGATGACGTTAAATCTGTGTAATATCTCTGTCCTATCGGATAAACCTCAGTAACATCACCAGTAATTAAATTAGATGAGATAGAACCTGCCGTTATGGTTCCCATATTTGCATTAATAGCCGCAAGATTTGTAACATCTATTTTGTTAGCGGTAATAGCATCAGCCGCAATTTGATTTGCACCAATAGTTCCATCAACAATTAGATTTCCAGCAATAAAGTCAGATACAGAAACCCATGCTGAAGATGCATTTCTCAAGTATGCCGCCTGAGTATCTGGTGTTGGTGCAGTATTAGTAACGACTAACTGATCATTTTCTAATGGCGCTCTACCAAATTCAGTCTCAAAATCACTATCGCTAGGAGCGGCAACACTTGTTCCTGATGTACGCGTAAACCTAAAGAATGATGCAAATTTAGCATTATCATTTAGCTGTCCTCCAGTAATTGCACCGTTCATGTTTTGAAGGTTTGGAAGGTTATTTGCTACGAAAGATCCAGTGACTGTTGCGTTTGTTACATTTAACTCATTTGCCGTTATGTTTCCATCAATAGCTAAAGTAGTTCCAGTAAATGATAGTTTATTTTTTAAACTAAACTGACCGCTATCATCTATGTATATTCCAGTGTTTGCATTATTAAAAGTACCAGTTCCAGTGTGAATTTTATCAGCGCCTAAAGTAATGCCTCCAATAGTTCCAGATGAAGCAGTTAAAACTCCAGCCTCAGTGACTCTAAATGGTGCGTTTGCTTTATTGGCTAAAGTTGCGCCAGCATAAAACCTTATATCATCACCGCCTGTTACAGCAGATGACAAACCAAACGAGTCAGCAACATCTGTTATTGAGTTTGTATCAATTTCAAAACCACCGATAAAGCCAGTAGTTGCCGATATACTTCCAGATACAACTAAACCGCCAGCAGTGTCATACCTCATTCCGTTTGTGGCTGTGCCGATGTAGATGCCTTCTACTCGGCTACCAGTTTGAGGATTGGTAAATCCTAGAAAGAAACCAGCCGTTGTTGCATCTTCATAACTAGATTTCCCAGCTCTTACAGAGCTATCTGCGGCCGCTGTTAATGTTAAATTGCTGACAGTTGCGTTGTTTGCTCCAAGGTTGTTTACGGTAATGTTGTCGGCATCAATAGTTCCAGCGGTTATAACGGTTGCATTAAGGTTTTCAACATCAACGGTTGTAGCCCTCACCATTTTACCCGCTGGACTTGTTACATATACTGGGTTGCCGCTTCCATCTTCAACAACGGAACCGTATATATTTACCGCTCTTATCT
>JGI24006J15134_10002419_pt1 | contig 10279 bp, 4 predicted proteins | sample LinPmetageLP53_FD_15134 | JGI IMG/M metagenome (IMG submission 15134) | reverse complement strand
ATATGGCAGAAAACATAACTCAAAAAGATAAAGATGCTATTGAGGCTATGGAAGATCAGTCCATTGATTCTGAACTTCCAACTGGTGCTAAATACACTGCTACAGATCAAGAAGTAACAGATGATGAAGTGGTAAGCACGGACGCTAAAACTATTAGCACTCCCACAAAAGTAGAAACTCCCACTGCTATAACTTCTACTGACCAAACTGATCCCACTACGTTTGATTCCGCTAGTTACACTTCCACTGACGCGGCAGATTCCGGTACAGCTACTGCGGCTACTGGCACTGTATCTGAAGGTGCCATTATGGACGCCGCGCAGGGTACTGTTTCTGAAGGTGCGCTTGCTACAGCAGCCACTCAAGAACTAGACGAAAAGGCAACCACACGTTACCAGCTTGCAGAATTGTTTAAAGGCGTAGAAGAAGGTAGCCCACCCCCCGCGTGGGCAGCACCTGCTGTACGCAAAGTAACAGCTATAATGCAGCAGCGTGGTTTGGGATCATCGTCAATGGCAGCAGCCGCTACAATGCAAGCGATGATGGAGTCGGGCATACCCATTGCCGCACAGGACGCGCAGAAGTACGCTACGATTCAATTGCAAAACCTAAACAATCAACAGCAAGCCACACTACAAAACGCTGCTGCTGTATTGCAAATGGACATGGCAAACCTTAACAATCGCCAACAAGCTGCAGTTAACAACGCTAAAGCGTTTCTGTCTATGGACATGCAAAATGTAACTAACGAACAGCAGTCCAACACGATTACTTATCAAGGCAAACTACAGACTCTGCTATCTGACCAAGCTGCATCAAACGCAGCAAAACAGTTCAACGCAAAGTCTGAAAATGAAATCAACACATTCTTTGCAGAAATGGGATCGCAGATTGAATCGGCAAATATTAACCGCGACATAGCAGTAAAACAATTTAATTCAAATCAAAAGATAGCAATAGAACAGTACAACGCCCAGATGGAAACATCTACAGAGCAGTTTAACGCAAACATGCGCCTTGAAATAGATCAAAGTAACGCAGTGTGGCGTCGTACAGTAAACACACGTAACACTGCAGCACAAAACGATGCTAACAGAGTGAACGCCCAGAACTTGTTGGGCATTCAACAAAATGCACTAAATAACTTGTGGCAACGTTATCGTGACAAAGCTGCGTGGGTAATGAAAATTTCTGAAAATGCTAAAGATCGCGCACACAACGCTGCCATGCAGTCTGCGGCAATAGCAGCAAACGCGGATGCGTATGATGAAAAATTTGATGATTACTTAGTGTTAGAAGTAATCGACAACATTTGGGGTGGATAATGAGTTGGCTTTCTAAACTTGTAGGTGGAAACACACTTAAATTAGCAGCAGTAGCAGCGGCAGGTTACGCGGGTAGCCAGTACGTTTGGGGAGATCAAATTACTTCTGTATACGACTCCGCCACGGGAAAAATGATTGAAGGGGCGTACTCTTCTGGTAATTTTGCGGCAGACACATTTAATAAATTAGGTGTTACTCCTTTTTCAGAAACAGCCGTAGGTTCGTTCCTTAGTCCCGCCGTTGAATTTTTACGACCATCAGATTTGGGGGGAACAAGGGCATTAGCAAACGTGTTAGGGGCTGCAGAACGAGGTCAACAGCAAAGACCTTTACCTTCAGTCTCTGAAAACAGACTCCCCGGTGCAATCCGCAGCGACACTAACTTTCAACTGTCTAGGGCTAACATGATTCCAATTGGAAGCGGTGGTCAAGTGGGTTCCGCTTTAGCTAACACTAACACACAGATGTACTTGGCAAAACAAGTCCGTATGATAGGTCTTCCTAGTAGACAAGGTCTACCTAATGTAACTCTTTCTTCTGCTGCTTCACTAAGTTCATCTACTGCGGGTAAACGTAGATCATATAAATCAATGACAGGGTAACGTATATATTATGATGGATAAAATTACAGCGTTAGGCGCACCACCGGGCAACTCCCTTACAGATGCTCCCGGCAAATGGGCGTGGGAACAACCCTCGCAGTTTGCTAATCCTGACGATGCCATAGATCACGCTATAGATATGATTAGTAACGGCACTGCCCGTGAGGACATGCTCAAGATGATGTTCGCAGGAATTACTGTAGAAGAACTGGTGGAGCAAATTTCTTTTAAAGGATTTATGTCTGGGGCGTTTACTCCTGACGTGGCNGAACTTATTAAACCAGCTTTGGGTGTATTNTTGGTTGATATGGCTGTTAACGAAGGATTTGAACCCCAGATGTTTGTAGACACTTCTGAAGTAAAAGGCCAGTTTACAGATGAAAACTTGTTTACCGTTATGAAAGAGCGTAACCCTGAGTTGTTTTCTGGTATGCTAGAAGAACTAAACAAGATGGAAAGACAACAACTAGACGAAGTAGTGGCGGAACAAGAACAAGCCCCCGCTATTGAAATGCAACAGGCTCCTTCGTTTTTAACAATGGGTGAGGAAAAGTAAACATGCTGCCACTACTGATATACGCTGCCTCCAAATCCTTTAAGTCAAAAAAGGATGCCCAGAATGCTAAAGAGGTTCGCAGACAACAGCTTGAGGATAAAGACCGTGAACGCACACAAAGGCTTTCTGATGCTGAAGTTGTACGTCAACAAAATATTAGCGATGCTAACACAGTGTTTAACTTTGGCACTTCTATTAATGAAGCAGGGGATGCTACAAGTCCTCTTAGAGCCTTTAATCCTGATACAGATGAGGCGGGTAAAAACTGGCAGAATACGCACAGAAAAATTGGAACTACGGGGGCAGTAACACCAGTAGCATCCACAGGACAATTTCCTCCTTTATATATGAACACAGCCGGAAATGTAGCCAGAGAGTTGCCTGAAAATGTAATGGCCGCAAAAGAATTTAAACAGGTTGGAAATTATGATCCCACTTCAAATAAAAACTTTTTTTATGACAAGGACATCTTAGACAGGGTGTTCCCAAAGGATGGTGCTACCCCTGCTATTAGCAAAGATTCTGTTACCTTTAAAATCCCCGTAGGGGATGTTAGCTATGGCACCGAAGTAGAAGCAGCGCAAGCGTTAAATGACCCAAATATAAAAAAACTATTAGAAGAAGCAGGTTTAAATCCCAGTATAAGCAGGGTAATTACTACAACTTCTACAGACGAAAAGGGTGGTATAAAAACATCTGTTAATATTACACCCTTAACTAACGCACTCCGTGCTGCTAAAGAGGCAGATGTTCCCCCTGTACTTAAAATACCCCTCAAAGTAGGCCCCGGTATTAAAGTATTTGCTGACAACAAAACAAATAAAAAAGATGAGTTAGATCAGTTAGCGATTCTACTAAGAGGTAGTGACATAAAAAGTACGGATAACTTTAGGAGCATGGTTCCGCTAAATCAGCAAGAGGCTGTTATACGTTCCATTGCTTCTTCCATAGCTGAATCAAATACAAATGTAAGTAAAGAAACTGGCGTAAGTACTGTTGTACTGCCTTTGCAGAAAGATACACCGGATTTTTTACAGGCAAATTATCCGACATTGTTTGCTGTTATTCCCGATTTATCAAACGCTGTTAGACAATCGTTAAGTCTAATGAAAACAAAACAAATTACTTCGCTAACAAATAAAAACGCCGAAAATGGATTTAACACTAGAAATGCAATAGCACCCATAACAGACACAGAAAAAGTTGCGCTTAATACTGCCGCAGACAAAGCAAGTGTTGTTACTCCTGAAAAACCAATACACACAAAGCCTCTTAACGCATTTGCAGCCGCGCTGGAATCTACGCAAGGTGTTGATCCAAACAAAACAAACAGTTTTATACAAAACAAAGTTTACGTGTATACCCCCGACTTATCGGATGTAGCAGAAAATCAACCTAAAGCAGATTTTATTAAATACCTTATGGATAATAAGGTAGCGAATACTGATCGAACGTTTTTTAGTGTGTTACAAAGTGCGTTTGAAACAACGACTACCACCTACGATCAAGCCCAAGTAAAAGTAGCTGGTGATTTTGTTGCTATGTACGAGCGAAATGGTGCATCACCGGCTGAAAACTTTGACTCTAAAGTAGACCTTATAATGATGATGACCCCTACCATATCGGGAAATAATGCTGCTTCTCTTATGTACGCTGGTACAATGCTAAAAAACCAATCATCTTTTGTTTCTTTTCAAGAACAAAAAAGAGCAGAAGCAGTAGCATTTACAAGTGCCGACCAAAATTTGACAGGATTTATTGCTACTTACCGCAACAGTAGCGGTGAATTGTTAGCTGCCAGTAGAGTTGGTGAACTTTACCAACTAAAAGATGGTGCTTTGTTTATGATTGACGAATACGTATCGCCAATGTTTAAAAACTTATTGCCGGGTGCCAAAAAAGTTGTTGATAGAACTGACTTAGGAAACAAGTTGACTTCATCCGTATTCGGGGACAATAGGACATTTACTAGCTTTTCTGACTTGTCTTTAGATGAACAAAGGATAGAAGCTAAACGACGAGGTGTACCCCTTGAACAATTTACAGCCAAAGAAAAAGAAGCTAGAGCAGAACTTGAGGCAATGTTTCAAAAGGAAATTACAGCAAAAGCAGAAGGTGACGAAGAAACATTAAAGTACGCTATGCGTGGTTACTATAGATTTATGACTGCGTACTCTTTAGCAAGTGCTACACAAGGTGGAACAGGTGGTCGTACTATTTCTGACCAAGACGTTCTTAACTTCTTAAAAGCGTTTAACAACAACAAGTTTATTGCAAATCCTGCAATTGAAGAAGCTGTTCTTATAAACATACAAAAACAAGTTCGACAACAGATTATGATTGCTGAAAATATAGCAGGGGGTGGTCACGTAGCCACTTCAACTTTAAAACTACTATCGTTGCCCGGTGCAAACGCACAACTTAGTATGGTTGAAGCTGCGGAAGCGGCGGGTGTTGATATGGGATCAGGTCTTTCATTAGATGATGACAAGGATAAATCCCCATCAGTAGATGCCCCATACAGTGTTGATGACTTTAGTGCCATAGTAGCCAACAGAACTAACTTGGGATTTGCAAAGCCATTTGATTTGGGTCTGAGTACAGATAATCCTAATGAACCCACAATAACTACCGTAGAACAACTTATTCAATCTGGGCAAACTACAAAAGAAGACGTAAACAATATCTTAGGAAGAAGGTAGACCTTTATGGCTGAAAACCTACAGACAATCATGCAAAATCGTATGGATGAAAAGCGGGCTGCTGACCTCGAAGCACAAGCTAACAGGGAAAACCAAATCAGTAAATTGGACACAGACCAAGCTGCTGCGCGTGATCGCACAGTAGGCGAGGGAGTCTACCCTTCTACGACTGTACCTGCTGAACCCGTAGATAAGTTTCCCGCTTTAGAACCTAGTGGTGGAAAGGGGGTATTTAAATCTACAGCCCCTGAATTTATTAGGGAGTACAGGGGGGANCTTGCTCCTGTTCCTATTGTTGATTTTGAAATTAAAAAGAATGTAAAAGCAAAAGTAAAAGACCCGTCACTAATTAAGACTAATGTATTTATACAAGATGTAGAGAATCTGATTGGTTCGTCTGGGGAAACCATACCCTTTAGTCTAGACACTGCAGAAGCAAAGGCCGCTTTTGCAAATTCACAAGGCGTGTATAACTCAAAGGGACAATACCTTCCCTTTAGCCAGTTGCCAGATAATTATATGTCGCGCATTAACGCGGCTAACAACTTTGGTGCTGTTAGTATTGTTTCAGAGGGTGGCACTCAAGTTGATTTTGATTGGGACGGGTACCTACTTAAAGAAACAACAGTACCTGATTTTGAATTAACAATAGCAAAACAAGAAGATAGCACAGACGAGTTTGCCAAGCAACTGCGAGTGTTCTCCACTTCAGATATAACTAGGTCAAGAGTAAAATGGTCAGACCTGACTACTGAAGAAAAAGAAACTTGGGTAAACAAAAACAGTTTGATTTCTTTATCTATGCTGGACCAAGAAAAAGCATTTCCTGTGTACGCACAAATACTTAAAAAGCGTCTTAATTCAATGGGAGTTACTGATCCTCGCACAATTCTTGGAGTTGTAAAACACNCACAAAATTCTATANCAATGGGTGACTTTGAAAAGATTCAAAAATCCGCCGTTGAAGGCAACNTTAGATTCCCNATTCAAATGTTGTTGTGGGGNGCAGGAGAAGTCACAGACTCAGTTCTATCAGTTTTTAACTTGGCAATGGCTGAGTCTTCTGACGAATCAGGATATTGGGATATTAGAAGTAGTGTGCGTCGTCAATCAATTCTTTCTGATGCTTGGCCTGAAGCTACGGACATGTTTATAGCAACAATGGCACAAAAAGGATTTGAAATATCCCTTCCAGCAGCAGAAGAGTACATGAACACGTTCACAGGAGCAGGACCTCGCATTTTAAACATAGCATCCCAAGTGTTGCCTTTTTCTAGGGCTTTGGTTATCAAGGCCGGACTTACTAACAAAAAAGAATTACAACTGTTTGAGGCGTTTTTTGCTAAAGAATTAAGCGAAGGTACCTCTAGGTCAGTAGAAGAAAGCTTAAAAAAGTTTGTTAGTCTTCGTCCCCAAATACGCTTTAACAAAAAGACTGGTTTGATTGAAGAAATAGATGATCTGATAGACCCGTCTATATTTCAAAGAATAAGATTTGGACCTTTACGCACCCAAATAAAACTTAACAGAGCCATGCAAAGCAGGGATGCGTCAAATCCTGTGTTACAGAGGGCAGAAGTCATAGCCCAGAAAAAGTACATGGATCGTTTAAAAAATAGACAAAAAGGTGCAGAAACACGCATAGCAAACGGAACTGGTACAGTAAAAGATAGACAACTTATTAAAGCAATTAAGAAAGACCTATCAGAAGCAACTACAGAGTTACAAGCTATAGAAGTACGATCTGCTACGCCCCTGTGGATTAGGGATGTAAAAAGAACAGACAGTGCTATTATATTGGGTATGGGTCTTACAGGACACATGTTCCAGATGACAGACAGTCAAGACGGTTCAGTAATGAATAGCACCTACATGGGGGAAGTTGTAGGATTGGGTGGAGGCATAATGTTTGATGTCCTTCGTACTGTATCTAATCCTGCATATTTTATGGTGATGGGTTCTGACGTAGGTAAGCTTTTGTTTAAGTCTGTTCCGGGTGCAGGGGGCAAAGATAAGCACAGAAAGTTTTTAGCAAAACACATAAGTAAATATTCTCCAGAAATGCAAGCAACTATGCAAGCACGAGGTGACTACGTATCAAATGCGTTTGAACCCCTGATTAAAGCAGGTTTGGATGAGGGCCTTATATCCATGAGCGTTGCGAACCTTAGTAACTTAGTAGGTCTGCAAGGTTTAGAAGATATAACACGGGCAACCATGAGTGTTGGTGCTATGGCAACGGATCAAAAATCCCTTGAAGTGCTACAAACAGTAGTGATGGCAAAAACCCGCACAATAGAAGCACTACGTGGTGTGCTATTTAATTTGCAAGCACCTGACCCTAGCGCACCTAAAGTAGCGCAGTACGATGAGTTCTACGGCATGATTGCAGAATCTGTAACAGGTGGGCAAGCTAGTGTAGATGAACTTACAGAGTTGATTGACATAATTAACACCGATGGTGTGACATCTCAATTAGATAAATTACGTCAAAATCTTTCCTTTGTAGAAGCACAAAGTTTGGGGGGAAGAAGTAAACAGACTGTGGACATAGCCGTAAGAAACTTACAAGATCAAAATCTACTTACTTCAAGTGGTCTTCCTAAAGCAGAATTTGAAATGCTTGCAAACAAAGTCGTTGACGAAGTTGCAAAAGTAGTAAACAAAGTTTCTAAAAATGTTATTAAAGAACTAGGCAATCTAGATTCAGCTAAAATAAAAATAAAAGACTTCCGCGATACCCAATATCCGGGTGGTATTTTAGCACAGGGGGCTTCTCAGCCTGTCCTTATATCTTCTATAGAATCAACAGGAGAACTACTGGCTACGATTTTAGAAGCGTCACATGGAAGTCAAAAGGCAATAGCCCAACAAGCATATTACAGACTAGGTACACCATCAAAGCCAGCTAAATTTTTCTTGGAAGATGGAAGCCCTGTAACATCTGGTATGGCTACTGTAAACATAGGTGATGCGTTTGATGCGTTGTTTACTGTGCAAGAAGCAGGTGTAATAAAGTCACGCCAACTAGCAAAATCAGGCATGTCAAAAGGACAAAGATCAGCTAATGAAGCTATCTTTGAAGAGTTAGCAGAACCATTCTTTTTGGCTTTAGCCAACGAAGGTGATTCTGTAGAAGATGTAGTTAAAGGGCTGGTTAAATCTTTTACAAATAGAAATAAATCATTTAACAAAGACGAAAGCCAAACTGTTCAAGTTATACGATACCTTAGAGAAGCAGCTAACTCTTCTGATACTCCTGAAGCAAGTATGTTAAACAGTATGTTAAACGTGTCTTTAAATCAAATGCGTGAGTTTGACAGGGCAGTAACTGAATTGTCTTACAAAATTGATGGAGAAGATGCTAAAACTTTAAAAACTGTAAGCGCAATACTATCAAGTAAAATGGGACAGTTTTCTATAGAGACTGCAGATGGTAGTGTTCTTCCCGCACAAACCCTTTTCATAAAAGATACAGACGGAATGTTAGAGTCTGTACCTGATGTCTTAAATAAAGCAAATCAAGGATGGGGAGAATACAAAAATAAGTGGCATGACAAGGGCAGCGTAATACCAAAGTGGATGAGTTGGGGTAAAAGAGACACCAGTTCAGAAGTTGCAACTAACGTGCCACTTAACATAACGTACAGAAATGGTGATCCAAAGACGTGGTTAAACATACGCTCCTTAGTAAATATGGATTCACAAACAGAAGGTAAAGCTTTTTACAACAATCTAGCTAGAGTTTTGGGTACAAAGGTACAAGGAAGTGACCCTGATCCTTCTGCTGTAACGTATGCCTTTATAGAAGGTGAGACTACCACCGAAGCGTTTAGATCAATACTTTCTGCCGCTGTTTCAGAACATATTGTGGGTCAAAAGAGCAGTCTAATTCCCGGACAAGCGTTTAAAGAACTAGACAACTTGTCTAGAATATTTACCATGAAGTCAGCAGATGGAACAGACGTTCCCATGATTTCTGTAGGCAAGGTTTTAGATGACGTTCAAGCGTTCAATGCAAAGTCCATAGGACAAGCCACGTACGACGACGTAGTAAAAACAGCGGAAAAAGATTTGGAAGTTGCCATTGGTGGCGCAATAAAACCTGCTGTACAAAGGTTAGAAAGTAAAAAACTGGCTGTTAAGTTTTTAGAATCTTACACTGGAAAGAAACTATCCAACGAAGCTATAGCGGGTGCCATTACAGACAGTGGTTCTTTAGTTGTTCAGGAGTTACGACAAGAATTAAAGAACAACACAAAACTAACCGATGACCAAATAAGTGGTGTTCTTGCTAACGTATATTTAGATTCCATGATGAGCAAGGTGTTCCCTAATGGAAGAAAGATGAACATAACTGACGTAGATACATTGTCGCAGGAATTTGCAGTTAATTTAGATGTTTTGAATGAAATGTTGGGATTAAACAACACTACAAAACAAGGCATTGTAAAGGAACTTATAGGCGATGAAAGATTTACAGTCTGGGAATCTGCAGCTAAAGTAATTACAGAACTTGATGCTTCTACGGTGGCAAAAACTGCTATTCAAGGTGTGCCACGAGCGTTGAGCGTAGAGTCTTATGTAAGTAGAATATACGCTTGGCAAAGAAACGCAATTGGATTACGTTGGCTGGCATCAGAATCCATGATTCAACAGTCACGAATTAGAAGATACAACATGCTAAAGGGTGCTATGCTTGATCCTGAGTTTGGTACTTTATTTTTGGAGATGATAAGAACAGGAAAACCTTTTAGTCCAGAAAAGGAAACTTTGTTTTTACGTGCATTTACAAATTCTTTAGCTGCTTCCAGTTCTGACGCGGCTCTTTTACTAGAAGAAAGAAAATTAAAAGACGAAATTGGTAGAGATATAGTAGTAAATCCCGGCGGGGTATCAAACGTAGAATTAAGTAAAGGAGTAGGTTCCTTTGTTAAAAGCCTAATTCCAAAAAGGACACTAGAAATAAATACTGTTAAAACCCCGTTTAAATAAACATAATTGGAGAAATAAAATGAAGACCTACACTAACGGACAACGAAAAGGCATGATGTACGGCGGTGCTGCAAAGCGCAAGCCAATGATGTACGGCGG
>JGI24006J15134_10002418_pt1 | contig 10284 bp, 12 predicted proteins | sample LinPmetageLP53_FD_15134 | JGI IMG/M metagenome (IMG submission 15134) | reverse complement strand
TTTCCTGTTTCTTTTAATAAAGAATGTAATTCTTTAATTTTAGAATTATAAAAATTCCTTAAACTAGGAGTTGAATCTACAGAATGAATAAATTCTTTAAGTACTTGTTTTTGTTCGTTACTTAAATTATCATACTTATTATTAAATTTTTCTAATAATATTCTATATGTTAATGATCTAACATCTTTATCATATTCAGAAAATTCATTTAAAATTTTATCTGTTTCATCTTTAGGGATTATCTGTTTAGTCAGATGTTCTAATAATGTTATTTTATTTTTATTAATTTGGTTTATATCAGTTACTTGTTTACTGTTATAACTTTCTATTAAAGTATAAATAGAGCCTATTTCTTTATAATTATTTATTTTAGAACCAAAAAAGGATTCTAAATTATAATGTTTTTTAATCTCATTAATTAAATTATATTTTTGTTTTTTTAATACAGTTCTATTTAATTTTGCAGAACTTTCTAAAATGGTAGATAGTAGTAAATTAGCTCTACCTTCACTTAGTACTTTAGATTTTAAAATAGATTCATATAACTTATATTCACGTCCAAGTTCACTTTTTACAAAGTTTTCTTTTAGGAGGTTAATTGCTGGTGAGTCTACGCCTTTTAAAGTATCGGCTGTTATTTGCCTTACTAGCAGTTCAAATAGTATGCCAGTATTTTTATACTTTGAGTGTTTTATTTTCATCAAAAATATATTTATTTATAAATATTAGTCTTTTAGTTGAGATTCATCAAGTAACGATGAAGAATTTTTATCTTCTTCAAAAATCAATTTTTTCTTGTTTAAAGATTTAAAAATGTCTTTATTTTTTAAGTAAGTTACTTGGGCACTTACTGTTTCTCTTAAACCAGGTCTACCATTTCCATCATTTTTATCTGTATCTTTCATACGTTTAGTACCTAGTGGGTCTTTGCCAAAATTGCTTTCTTGTTTACCCCTATTAGTTATTGAATCTTTTGGTCTACCTTTATCTAAATCATCAGCATAGCCATCTGGTACATTTGCTGGGTCAGATTGTGTCCTTCCCATTCCATATAATGATGCTAAATCATGAGGTGTACCATATGATTTACCTGTTGATACTGGATCGTTACCTTCAGCTTTTATTTGGTCAATTCTAAATTGACGTTTAGCATCTTCTCTAACTAAATCTCTATATTCATCATATTGATCTTCACTAAAGTGATAAACATTATGGTAAATCCAATCAGAAGGTACTAAACCTTGTTCTAATAAACTACCTGCTAACTCTGATTTAGATTTAAGAAGTTCTACTTTTTCTTGTTCAAATATAATTGATGGAGTAGTCATTGATAATTCAAAATTAGTCAATGTTTCATCCGTATAACCTTGAGTGTATAAATGTACTAATGCAATTTTATTTAGTTCTGATAGTATTATTCTTTGTATTCTGTCAATTGTACGAGCAAATCTAATATCTTCAGCCGCTAAAGTAGCTTTACCCTCTACATTTTCATCATAGCCTAAAAATGCTTTTGGAATTTTTAAAGCTGCAAATAATTTATCTCTTAAATATTCAACATCTTGAATACCATCATATGATAAGCCAGGTGTAGTATCTATTTTAGTTGCATTATCATTACCTCTAACTGGGATATAAAAATCTTCAAGCATATTTTGCATGTTATACTTTAAGTTATATTCACCCGTTTTTTCATCCATCATAGGAGTACGTTTCATACTTGAAATGGTTTGTTGCATAAATGCTTCAATTTCATTTGGAGGTATAGAACCAACATTTACATAGAATACTCTTTTTTCTGGTGCACGTGCAATTCTATGAATCAACATTGCGTCTTCCATTAATGAGTATTGTTTATATAATTTTCTTGCAGGTTCAATATATGATCTACCGTAAGGAAGGTAATTAACATCAGCTACCATTCTAAAGTGAGCCATTTCATAATTTTCATAGGTAATACCAGGACTATTATCTGCACCTTGGTTAGGTACATTATAGTAACCATAAGAACTACCAGCAAACCCATCAGGATTCCATTTATATAATACTTCAGCTGGATTGTCTGGGTTGTTACCTTCTAACCTTTCAATATGATATGCTGTATAAGGGATAACGTTATAAACACCAAATTTTTCTGCTATTTCTAACTTTAAGAAAAAATCACCATATTTACACATTTGTCTAACCCACATCCAAAGATTAAATTCTATGTTTAAAACATCATAAAATAAGTTATAAAGTATTTTTTGAATATCTTCATTTGAACTTCTAATTTGTAATACCTCACCCATATCATTTTTAAGTGTGGATTCATCAGCTATAATATCTAAGGCAGAAGCAATAATTGCATCTGTATCCATTACATCATATTCTGAGTATAGAGTTGTTCTTAAGTATTGGTAATTTAAATTAAATTGAGCACCTAATAATGATGTTGGGGCACTAGAGTATACCTTATTAAATCTATCTACTAGAGCATTAGTTTCATATTCCCCACTTGATTGGATATGTCCTGAATCTATAGTTTTAACTTGATTTCCCCCAACATTTCGTACTACTACATCTGTTGAAAATAGTTTCCTTAGTCTTGAAAATACGCTTTTGTCTGCCATGTTAATATATAATTATCGTTATAAATATTGCTATAATAACCAACTTATATCCTCATTGCCATCAGGTGTGTTCATTTGGTAGGGATTTTTCACTTTTGTGTGACCTACACCATAACTTGCCTGATAAGGAGTTCTGTTGACTTTCATATTGTTTAATGTTTGTTTTTGTATGTCAATACCTCTTTGCCTATATTTTAAAGCTGTATCTCTAATATACATAGCCATACCAAAAGACATGACTAAATCATCGTTATACCCTGTTTGAGCTTCTGGTCTTCCATTACGCCAAATAAAGGTTTTCATTTCTTCAATTAGTCTTTTAGACTGTATAGTTACACCCTTATCACTAATATATTCTTGAAATTTTCCTATTACCATAGGTCTAGTTCTTGAAGACATTGTAAAACCAGCTACCATTTTAGAGTGATCTTGAAATTTGTCAAAATAAGAATTTACATTTGTTCCCTCTGATTTTTGAGAATAATATAAATTAGGGTAATTACGCTCGATTACTACTTGAATTGATGCCCAACCTATATTTGCATTTTCTATTACTAATAAAGCTTCATTGTACTCAGTAGCTATACCAACTAATAAATGTCCAAATTCTTTAGTACCTAATTGCCCTTTATATTCTGCTACCTGTACATTATTAGTAACATCTATTACGTGAAATGCAGAATAATCTTTTCCATCACCTCTAGATACATCTGCTACTACTAAATAATCTCTAGTATAATCGGCATTTTCCCATACCCATAAATTTTTATCAACTCCTCTTCTTTCTAATGGAGCTTTAACAAATGACTTTTCATAGTACTCTATATATTCACTATAAAATACAATATCACCTGATGTACTAAAATCACAATCACATTCTTGTGCAGCCATTCTAGGATCACCTAATAATTCATCTTGTCTATCCCTCCAGGTTTGGTCTCTTTCAGGATGAACATACCATGGTAATTTAATAGGTAAAAATTGGTTTTCTTTAGCTTCTGCTCTTGTCCATGTTTGGTGAAACCAATTACCTGTACCATAAGGTGTAGATAATGCTATACAACCACCACCCGTTGCTAATGTTTGTTGTGCTGATGCCCAAATTTCTCCAATATTATCAATAAATGCTGCTTCATCAATTAGTAGTAAAGATACTGCTTCTGATCTACCTGCATCACTTGATGCTGATGTAGCTTTAATTTGTGACCCATTTGATAACCGAAGATTTAATTTATTATTTTCTGCAGCATCAATTTTAAGCCATGAAGGTAAATTTTCATACATAAATTTTACCTTTGTAACCATATTTTTTGCTGTTTCTTGTTTTGTAGCTATACAAAGAATATTTTTATCCTTATGAAATGTCATCATCCATAAAGAGTAACCAGCAGATAAAGTTGATATACCTAATTGTCTAGATTTTAATATAATTGAATATGGGTTGTCTTGAAATAAACTGAGTACCTTTTCTTGAAAAGGAAACAAATTAAATTGTATGCGGCCCCGTTGTGGATGCTGTATATAACAATATTTACGCATAAAATGCACGGGGTCCCGAGCGCATTTTAAATATTCTTGACGTATTACTTTTTTTAAATCAGCCATATTATTTTGTCAATACTAAAATACCTACTGCAACTAATAAACCCGCCCCAGACATTAATTTGGTTTTTACCTTTTGCTTTTTTAAATCTGTTTGGAGTTTTAAAGAAAGTTCCTGTGATAAAGCTATTTGGTTTGATTTGGTATTTAACATACTTTCAAAATTTATAACTCTTTCATTTAATTTATTTATAACACTATCTTTAATAACAACTTTTTTTTCTAATAAGCCTATTTTTTTATTAACTATTAGTAATTCATTTTTATTCCCGTCTCCTTTAATTAAATCTTTAATTACTAGACGAACTATTGGCTTTTTTAACTGAATCGAGGTACTGTCCGTAACGTTCTGTGAAAAACCTTGTAAGCTCATCATCATTAAAGCTATCAACGGAATTAACTTTTTCATTTACTTTATATTTTAAAGTGACAATTTTTTTATCTTGTTGATATATTTCCTTGTCTAGTTTTACTACTTGTTGGTTTAATGTATCAATTTTAAATACTAAATTATCATTTATGTTATGCAAAGAATCAACTTTAGATTCTAATCTTTCTATTTTAGTATTATAATCTATAACATATTCCTCATCTCCTATTAATACAAAATAAATTAATGCACTACTTAAAAGAAGGATTATTCCATAAGTGATAAATCTTTCTTTAGACAGCATCTTTTTCTAATTGTGCTACTAATGATTCTAGTTCTTTTTTCTTAGATGTTTTTTGTTTTAATTCATCTTTAATCATTTCCTTCTCAACTTCACTTGCTTTACTATATTTTCTAGCTAATGATTTCATATTAGTTTTAATATCTTTTAAAGCCTTAACAGCTATATCTAATTTTTTAAATTTACCTCTTGCGGCCTTAGCATTTTTTATAGCATCTTTATCATCTTCATCATCATCAACTTCTTTTATTTCTACATCCTCATATTCTTCAAATTGTGATGCATATTTACCTAATACACTCCTAGCTTCTCCTGAATCAAGGCCAAATTCGGTCATTATGTATTCTTTATCCATAAAATCCTTCCCAGCTCTTCTAACTAAATCTAAATAGGCAAACATTCCTTTTATATCTTTTCCTTTACCATCAAAACTATCTTCCCCTAGTTGACTTTGTAGATCGACGGTTTTTTGGAGTTCATCATTATAAGACTTTTGAGATTCTACATCTTCTGGGGATATTTTAGATTCTTCGTTTACTGATAAAGTAGAAAGTATATTTTCTTTAATATATGATTTTAATTCAGATTTTTTCATTGCCATTAGGTTTTATTATAAATATGTTAAAGTCCTGTAACAGTTAATATTTGTTGAATACGTTCATCCGTAGATCCCGATATTTTTTCTATTATATTACATTTATGACTATATCTTTTAATTAAAGTAGTAATGGTAAAATCAATTAAATCCCTATAATGCTCATCTGTTTCACGTATCCCATTATCTTCAATAGGTAAACCATAAGGAGAAATGTAAAAAATATAATCATATTCCCTTACAAATTCTTGTGCATATTTTTCAAATATATCTTTATCCTGGTGAGGTATAGATTTAGCATTCATTGTAAATGCCATAACATCAAATACAGTTCTATCTGTAATAATATTATCTTGCATTAATTCCGCACAACGTTCAGCTAAAAATACTGTTTGACCCTTTAATGTAGAATCAGTATTTAATGGAATGCCTAAATTACTTAAATATTTACTACGTTCAGTAGCAAAGTTATAATTTTTAAATTGTTTTGTTTCTTTTAAAGCATTAACTAATGTAGTTTTACCTACACTCATTGTACCACATAAACCTATTTTCATATCTTAATTTCTATGATTTTGTCCTTTAGGTGCTGGTTGTTTGTACCAAGGCAACCCCGTTTGATTTCTAATCGCTTCTTTATGATCATCTTTACTATATTGAATACCATATAAATGATACTCTGCTTTTCTTTCATTACCCTCAGGTATTAAAGCTGGTCCTTCCCAATTATGTAGTTTACCATCCCAAATATAAGCTATAGTTCCATCTGCTTTTTTTAACCTCTGACTTTTAGGCCACTCGTTTTCTTTATTTTTCATATGCTATAATATACGTAATATTTATTAATTTTCCAAAATATTTTCAGCAACATATACCCCTTGTGCACCACTTACCGTTATACCTCTAGCTGATAGAGCATCTCCAACAAAATGGACATTACTATACTTGGTTAGTGCTAGATTCGTATAGTCGACAAGTGGCTCAGGTGATAGATATTTTACTTCAGGTACATAAATACCCCAATCGTCTTTTAATGTTGGAAACACTTTTTTCATGTCATTAATAAAATCATATACATAAGGAAAATATGGTTGCATTGCTTTAGAAATTTCATGTAATCTATCTACTTGGATAGCTGATACATTTTTACCTTCTGATGTTGTAGATGGTTTACGTGTTGGACTGTAGTATAATCCTGTACCCTCTATTTGTAGTTTTTTAACTACCTTTCTAGCCCATTCAAATGGTTTTGATATACCTTGTACTTCCATTAGTATACCAAAATTAGTCATATCATTTCTAAATGCTTCATCTTTTTTAGCATGTCCATTATATGAATGATCACCATACGTTTCTTCTACAGCTACATAAGCTGCATTATTATTAGTACAAAAGGAACGAAGTGACACTCCTTTGTCTTCGTATTTTCTATATAATTTAAAATCATAACTTACATCAATTAATTTTTGAAAATGTTTTTGTGGTGCTTCAAATCGAACACCTATTTGAACCGGTTTTGGTTCGGTAGGTAATTCATACTGTTCTGCTAATAATTTACCAAAATCAATACCTGATTTACCTACACCAAAAATAAGTTTATCATATTTTAACAATCTTGTATTTTGGGCATTAACATAAAATACTGAACTATCATCAAAATCAATAGCTGTTACTTTAGTTTCCCATATAAATTCTACACCACCATTAACTAAAAAATCATACCAATTTTTACCTATTTCATGTAAATAATCAGTACCAACATGCCATACTGGGAATAAACGTAACCCAAAATATGGTTTAATAAAATCTGGTTCTGCAATAGGATTTGAACATTGTACTTCTTCTGGTTTAGGATGGAATCGTTTAAAATTATCAATTACCTGGTCAAATAATTCCATTGCTTTTTCTTCACCACAATATTTAGATAATTGACCACCAATTGAAGTATGGTAAGTTAATTTACCATCAGACCAACCTCCTGCTCCTAGGAAACCTGTCATCACTTCTTCATATGGTCTTAAATATGGATCTTTACCCATATCAATAATAGTGATTTTACCTTTAAATCCATTGTCAATTAGCTTAGTAGCAGCATTTACATTTGCTACTCCTGCCCCAACCATTACTACATTCTTACTCATATTGTATTCTTATTTATGCGTGAATATACGAAAAAAAATGACGCAATCCAAATGATTGCGCCACAGATGCAAAATTATTTTTAATCACGACTGGCTATGAATCAGTCTATATGTTTTTATTTTATTTTATTCTTCGTACTATTAATGTTGATGAAGACTCTAAAACAACATCGTATGCTGCTGAAACACCAGCTGCAACTACGACATTACCCGTTATTGTAGTATCTGAATCTCCTGCTACTATTGTTGCTGTTTGGGCTGCTCCATCTAAGTTAATAATATAAATTCTCCAACTGTTATATACTTGTTGAGATGATACTCCCGCTACTCCCTCAAATAAACCATTAATTAAACTATCAGTTGAACCTAAAGTTAAATTATTATTTGCTCCATTAGGTGCAATTGTAATTATTCCAGGTTTAATATAATCCCAGGTTATTGCTGTTGGCTGATTTAATGCTGGATGTGCTGGTTGGTGGTTTATTGGTGTATCTATATTTTGGTAACTATATACTATATCGTTTGCCTTTAATATTTTATCACTCCAAATAAATCTATTTTGGTATTTTATAATACCATATTCTAATTCTGCGGGCGTTAATGTTGCTCCTCTGGTTCCTGCCATGATTATTTATTTTTTTTTAAATTAGTTAATTCTTATTAATGACCCTGCTTCTAAACCACTATCAATTACTGATACATACATGCGAAATCTTGCTGTTGTTTGAGCAGCTATTACCATACTACCTACTTCTGTCCATCCTCCAGCACTAGCGGTTACTGTAACACTATTTGATCCTGTTCCTGAGTTTGTAAATGAAAATTCTAAATATTCTCCTACAACCATTCCCGAAATACTTACCCAACCTGCTACATCAAACAATGCTACACTAATTGGTGCTGTTGGTGTTTGATAAAAATTTGCTTGATATGCAGAATTTACTTGGTTTGATGGATTGTAAATATTACCAGTAGCAATAGTTGTTCCTCCAGGAGCATTTGTAGTTGATGACCCCCCAAAACAAGTTGGTTCTTTTCTATTTACAAAAGAATATAAAAATCTATCTGCTGTTAATTCTCTATTATTCCAGTACCAATGTCCTGGTTCTATTACTAATTGTGATGTTATACCACTTGGGGCTAATGCATTTACTTGTGCCATAATTTTTTTATTTTTTTAATGATTATAAAATGTACAAATGAACCGTAGTAGCACTTGCTCTTCTTAGTCTAAGTCTAACATTTGCATTTGCTGCTATACTTAAGTTTCCATAAGTAGTTACACCTGCGCCTGCTGCTAAAGTCAATGCATTCGCACCACTTAAATTTGCAATAATAGTATCAAATGAATCACTATTTTCTGTAAATCCTAAATTTGCAATTAGGTTTGCTGCTGTATCTGTTGTTAATGTTCTTGCTGTTGAGTTTGCTATTGAAGCATATTCTGCTAACCATGTTCCGGCTCCAATTACACCATCTGCATCTGCTAATGTTATAGGTGCCATTGATTGTAATGGTAAATATTTTGATACGTAGCTATACGTAAAGTCATAAGCATCAAGTGTTCTTGAGTTCCAATATTGGTGTCCTGGTCTTTCTATTAAAAAACTTAACCAAGAGTTTGCTGATTTAATTGCCATAATGTTTGCTGTCTTTTTTAATTATTAAAAAGCTGGTGTTCACCACTTTTTGTTTATTATACATATGTAATATTCTTATAAAATTAACAATCACAACAAGAGCAGCCACAAGACTTTCCACAGTTGCATTCTTTACAATTACATTCCATATTAGTTTATTTAATACATTTCATCATTATCTACTGCTGCCATATATTCAGGTGAATAATATATATCCGCCTTAATAGTTTCTCCATCATCTTCTAATGAAAATTGAACTGGAAATTGAGATAAACCTTCTTTTTTATCTTGAGATAATTCGTAAGATTTATTTTTTAAAAGATAATCTCTCATCATTTTATAGTCTCTAACATAATCACCATCGTCATAATCATCTGGGCCTAATATGAAATCATCTACTAAACTACCTTTAACTGGTCCTGGTTTAAGTTCTGCAAAGTCATAATCATAATTACCTTGAGACCATTGAGCTACATATTCACCAAATAAATCATCTATTTGTAAATTTTCATACAATTTACCTTCAGCTAAATATTTTTTTAAATTAAAATTATCCATTTTAGTTTAATGTTTCAAAAAATCCTTCAATTCTATCTGATAGGGCTAGTGCTTTTACAACATTAGTTGAACTTGGATCTTCTTCATCTGCTAATCCTAATTTTTCGTACATTGCTACCATCATATCTCCAATATAGTCTAATTCCTCATCCGTAAAAACTTCTGTTGGATGTGGACGGTTTTCGTTTAATAGCTTACCTTCTGTAAGGTATTGTCTAAATGTATTTAGTTCTTTCATTTTAATTTTATTGTTATACCAACTAAATCAGGTTCAATATCCCAATTATAGTCATATTTTTTAGCTAATTCTACAAATGCATGACCTTTACTTAAAAAATCTTCAATATTATTTTCATCATATTGGTCTGTTATTCTATAATCTAAATCATCATATATAACAGAAAAAGATGCTTTTCCATCTTCGATTTCACCTTCATATTCACCTGAATCTCCACTTAATATTGC
>JGI24006J15134_10002417_pt1 | contig 10285 bp, 8 predicted proteins | sample LinPmetageLP53_FD_15134 | JGI IMG/M metagenome (IMG submission 15134) | reverse complement strand
ATGTTCGGCTCACCTTTGCCTTATGCTCAGTTTATTTATTGGGGTGTTAATGGTACAGAGAAGAGAAGAGGCTCGCCATATTCTTATGGATCAAAACAACCACCCACTGATGCTATAAAAAAGTGGATGAGGGTTAAACCTTTACGACTAAGAGATGCTAAGGGCAGGTTTATATCGCAACAAGCTAAGGTTAGTAAAAAGACAGGGAAACCAATTGACCCTATGGACGGACCCGCATTTCTAATAGCACGAAGCATAAAAAAGAAAGGCATAGCATCTTTGAAGTATTACGAGAAAGCATACAACGAAACATTTAAGAGAGCAGAAAACAAACTAGGAGAAGCATTTGTAAAAGACCTATTTAGCCACTTTTCTGCAAAAGTTGGAAATATAAAAATGACACCGAACCCATGAGCGCACAGATAGACAGCAAGCCAACACTTATCAGACCTGCTAACCAACCTCTTATTTTTACCATATCAGATACAGGCACTACGCCAGACAGATTTATTGTGCAAGTGTTTGAGGACACAGTTGAGATAGCCAAGCTGTATCTTACACCGAACACAAATGACAAGGTGCATTTCAATTTAGCAGATATTGCTAGAGACAGAGTAAGTGTGGATGACAAGATACGGGACGAAAGTGCTACACTATTGAGTTATGATGCCAAGCCGTTTACAACAGGTAGAAATGGCTTAAAAAAGTACGAGGTAAAAGTAGGCACTTACATAGGCACTACAGAAACGTTAAACCAAGATAGCGACACAGTTTATTTAATAGATGGAGCAGAACAAATAAGTGCAGGATTACACCCAAGTTTTGCAGATTATTACCCTTCAAGTGCTAGCAAAACAATATGGCTTACAGATAGGGTTGCAATTGATGACGTTGTAACAATAGAGGCAAGAGAGGAAGACGAGGGCTGTGTGGCTTTCTTAAATGACAATACTATTATCAGCAGTTATGCTGCACTTATTAAGCTAGAATTATTTGAACCAGATGGTATTTTACAAACAGAGTCTTTTACAATAAATGTAGCGAATGGCGCACAGCTACCTAGTGCTGCTGACATAAACCAAAAGCTCACGTATCTTATGGCTTACCCAAAGAATGTAGAAGAATATCTAACGGCAGCTAAACCCTCTGCTAACCCTACGTGGTCATATTATACGATACAGCTTTATGCGGCAACAGGGGCTAAGGTTAGCAATGTGCTGAGAGTGAACAAAATATGCACACAGATTAAGCACAAAAATACTCAACTTGCTTGGACTAACTCAGTTGGAGGGTGGGACAGTTTAACCTTTACAGGAAGGACTCAGACAGAGGAATTAGTAACAGCTAAAGAGTACCAAAGGCAAATAGGAAATTGGAATGCATCAACTTATACGTTTCTACCTCAAGCAAGACAAAAACAGGCTTACCAAGTTCAAGCAAAGCAAAGTTACAAGTTGACTCATGTAGCATTTTCTTTTGCTGAGTTGGAGTTGCTAAAGTATGCATTTAGATCAGACAACCCAATGGTAAGAATTGGCGATACAGGAGTTTGGCAACCTGTAGTTATGAGTACAAAAAACTATAATGTAAAAGAGGCATTTAGCGGTATGCATAGCGTTACACTTTCAGTCGAACTAGCTCAAGTGATAAAATGTTAAGACTCACTCTCTGGAATTATGCAGAAGATGCTCAACACAACATTGAGCTATATGAGAACGCACCTGTAAATTTGAACTATCAATTTTCAGACATTACAGAGATTAACAAAACTAAAGGCTCATATACCCAGACCTTTAGGATACCTGCTACCAAAAACAATACAGATTTCTTTGGCGCATTGAGTGACCCTGCGTCACAAACTACAGGTGGCTTAATTATAGGCAACTATAATATAAAAAGAAAGATACGAGCAGAATTAAACTTTAACTCTGTGCCGTTAATGAGGGGCTATGTGCAGATAAAAGCTATCTACAAGCAAAAGAAAGACTTTGCTGACATAGAGCTAGTTTTCTTTGGGGAAACAATAGACATGGCATCTAAGGTTGGAGACAAAATGCTCTCTGACCTTACAACCACATCAATTAATCATGGCTTAAATAACGCAAATGTTACAAGCTCATGGGCAGGTACAAGTGCAGCACCTTTTGATGGGACTGTGCGATACGGAGTTATGGACAAGGGCAGAAATTGGAAAAACACAGAGGGCTCAGACTCTGTTGCAGGCTCTCCTGAGTGGACTATTGCAGATGGGCTATGGCATGGCGATTTAACACCCTATGTGCGTACAAAGTGGATATTAGCACAAATCTTAACAGACGCAGGTTACACATACACCTCAGCGTTCATAGACAGCGCAGCTTTTGCTAATCATTATATGCCTGCTTTTAATGGTAGCATAGCTCCTGTTTCAAGCACAGCAGACCCAGAGGGTGAAGTTGCAGGAGTTGGTTTAGCAGCAGATGTTACAACTACAAGCATAGCTGTTTTACCATTAGTAGATACAGCAACAGGGGCTTATGATTTTGGGGGCAATTGGGACAATACTCTTTATGCGTATGAAGCACCCTTTATTTGTGAGCCTACATTTACATTCAATACAAATGCAACACCACATGCTTCGGGTTTAGAGTACGTTATTTTCAAGATTTGGAAACTACCTGCAGGTTCTGGTGTAGGTGTGCAACAAGACATAGGCCCTTTTTACGGAACAGGGCAACACACTTTTACTTTGCCCTTAATCACAAGCGATAGAATTTATGTAACAGCACAACTTTCACCAAGCGCACCTGCAGGAACTTTTCAAGTGTTTGCATCTGACGTAAATGGCGATGGAACTTGGTTGAGGGTTGACGATGTTACCTTTCCACTTACAGGAGGAACATTAAGCATGGCGCAAAACATGCCTGTTATTAAGCAAATAGATTGGGTAAAGGGGTTGCAGACAATGTTTAACTTAGTAATCGCACCAGACAAAAACAAACCTAACCATTTGCTTATTGAACCATTTAATGATTTTATTGCTACAGGAACAAACAAAGATTGGAGCAACAAAGTAGACTACAAAAAAGACGTAGCTATATTGCCTACCACAGACCTTCAGAAAAAACAATACTCATGGAGCAATGACGATGGGCAAGACTTTATTAGTGTTTTAGTGCAAGAGCAATTGGCTAGAGTTTACGGAAGGCATCAAGTCACAGACCCAGACAACGATTTTGCAGTTGGAGAGCTTGCCTTAAAGACTCCCTTTGCACCTTACATAATGAGCCATATACCTAGCACAAATTTTGTGATAAATAGATGCATTACAAATAATGGTGAGGGGGTTATTGATCCAAAACCTCGCTTTGCTTTCTGGTGTGGGCAGACAGGAGACATGGGGCAGTTTTATTTAAGAGACGATAACGGAGTAGTAACAACCAACTCTGCTTATTACAACTTATTTCCTGTTTTCTCAAATTACTCTGCCATAACGCCTAGCATTTCAGATCAAGACTTAAACTTTGGAACAGAAAGGGCATTTTTTTTTACAAACGGACACGCCTTAAACACTCTTTACTATAAGTATTGGGCTGATTATGTTAATCAACTTTATTACAAAGATTCGAGGATATTAAACTTACATATACAGCTAAACAATACCGACATACAAAACTTTGAGTATTCAGATCGTATATACATAGAAGATTCATATTACAGAATTAACAAAATAGTCAACTACGATGCAACACAAGGGGGTAGCACAAAAGTTCAGCTTATCAAAATAGTGCAGGACGTACCAGATTGTGATCACATACCTTTGTCAATTACAGGAGGGGGCGTAGTTCGTTTTGTAGGAACAGGAATAAATTACGGAAACCAAGAATGCTGTGAACAATACGGATATGTTTGGAGGAAGAAACTAGGCAGGTGTTATACTGTACCATCACAAATACAACCAACAGTAACATAGCATGAAAAAAGCAGAGATTTTATTAGAGAGCATACAGCTTTTACAGAATGAAGGTAAAAAACCACAAAAATTACCTTTGTCGCATTATGTTTTGGACTATACACTTACAACAATTTTTCTTAGTCTATATGGCTACAGTATCTATTGGGCAATTTCGCAAGTATTATGAGCATGAAGCAATGGATGACCTTTGGCATCAAAACCGAAGGAGCAGATAAAGCTGCTAAAGACATAGATAAGGTAGCTGATGCAAGTAAAAAAGCAGAAAAGTCACAGGAGGGGTTAAATGACAGCATAGAGTCGGGTACAGGTGCGCTAGATAATATGACAGGAGGTGCTATTACAGCATTTAGTGGCGTAGTTTCTGGTGTCAAGAAAGCTGTGCTTGGAATGAAGACGCTAAAGGGCGCAATTATGGCTACAGGTATTGGTGCGCTGGTTGTGATTGTTGCCTCACTTGTGTCGTATTTTACCCAAACTAAGAAAGGGGCAGAAGTTCTACAAGTAGCTACGGCAGCTCTTGGTGCAGTGTTTGGAGTTATTAGCGATGTTTTGTCCTCTATTGGCGAGGCTATGGTTTGGGCGTTTCAAAACCCACAAGAAGCGTTAGATGCGGTTAGCGAAAAAATGGAGGCACTCGGTGGGTGGTTTAGTGATTTAGGCGATTACCTAAAGGAAGTATTTTTCTTTTCACTATTAAAAGTAAAAAAAGCTATGCTGTCTTTTGCTGCTGCAGGAAAGGAGCTACTTGGTTTTGACGCATCAGGCATGAGGGCAGAGATTGCCTCAATAAATGAAGAGCTAAACCAAAGTGTAGAAAGGATGCAGGTCGCATCCGACAAAGTTACCGCACCACTAAAAGAGGCTTGGAATACCGTTACGGAAGGTGTAAGCAATTTTATTGATAAAGTTGCTACGGCAGTTAAGTCAGCATCTGCACTTGAAAGACGAGCAATCAAACTTGCAGACGCACAAAGGAACTTGAGCGTTGAATTTGCACAACAGAGGCAAAAGATACAAGAGCTAAATAAAGCAGGAGACGATACGACTTTAAGTATTGAGAAAAGAATAGCAGCGACAGAAGAGGCAGCAGAGATTGAACAAGGCTTAGCAGACCAAAGACTTAGATTAGCGCAAGAGGCAGTTGCTATCCAGAGGGAACAAAATGCACTGTCCGAGTCTACGGCAGAAGATCTACAAGCATTAGCTGATTTAGAAATTGCTCTAAGCGAAGCTCAAATTGAGTCGCTAGGAGTACAGACAGGACTAATGGCTAAAGTCAATGGGCTGTACGCAGAACAAGATGCTAAGATTTTAGAAACACAAGCTCTGGAGGAAGAGAGGCTTGAGGGAATGATTGAGAGGCAGAGCGAAATTGATGCGATAATAGAAAACGAGAAGACGTTAGAAATTTTAGCTATTCAAGATAAGTACAGGCAAATGAGGTTGCTTGCTCTAGCGAATGGACAGATTTTAGTAGATGACAAGAAAGCAGAGAAAATTGAGCTTGACGCACTTGATGCAAAATACGCACAACAAGAACTAGACAGGGCTAGAGCTGTACATGAGTCAAAAACACAATTTGCTACAAACGCATTAGGAGCTTTAATGGCTCTTAACACAGCCTTTGCTAAAGACGATGAGGAAAGCCAAAGGAAAGCTTTTGAAAGAAACAAAGCACTTGGTTTAGTTTCAGCTATTGTAAACACAGCCTCTGCTGTAATAGGTGCAATATCACCTGCAGCAGGTGGTTTAGGAATACCTGCAGGAATACCAGGCGCATTGATGGCTGCAGCTTCGGGAGCAGCACAAATAGCTACAATATCAAAGACTAGCTTTGGAGACTCTACAACAGAAGACGTTGAAGGATTAAGAGAAGGCACTGACAGTGGTGGTTTAGGCGCACAAGCAGCGTCAAGCGCACCACAAATAGACTTAGGCTTTTTAGGGCAAGGATCAGGAAGTACAATGCAGGCATATGTAATAAGTGAGCAAGTAAACAACCAATTACAAGCCGACCAAATAGTAACAGACCAAACAACATTATAATATGAGACTAGTTGAATTAGTAATAGACGAGGATGCAGAGCTATATGGTATTGATGCCATAAGCCTCGTTGAAAAACCTGCAATAGAAAGTAATTTTTTAAGGTTCAAGAAGCAACCTGTAACACTTGCAGAGGTAGATGCTGAAAAGCGTATGCTCGTAGGTGCAGCACTTATACCCGACAAACCTATTTACAGGCAAGATGGCGAGAGCGAGTTTCATGTTTATTTTTCCAAGAACACAGTACGCAAAGCAATGGAGCTGTTTTTCAAATTTGGAAACCAAAACAATACGACACTAGAGCATGAGCATAAGCTAAATGGTTTGAGCGTAGTTGAGTCGTGGCTTGTTATGGATAAAAAAGAGGACAAATCTGCTTACTATGGCTTAGACGTACCTGTAGGCACATGGATGGTAGCGGTAAAAGTTGAAAACGAAGCTATCTGGAACGACTACATTAAGTCCGACCTAGTGAAGGGCTTTAGTATTGAGGGCTACTTTATTGATAAAATGAAGACTAAAACAGATGAAGAGTTGATGACGGCAATAGAAAAACTTTTGACCGATTGTAAGGATTGATGCATAAAATGCGTTTATATTATATACAACCATAAGTCCATGAAATTAACAGACCGCATAAATGAGCTTTTTAACAAGTTCAATGTCAACCTCAAAACAGAAGAGGTAAACCTAGAGGCTCAGGGAGTGCTAGAAAACGGCACGATTGTTTATACAGATGCAGACTCTTTTGTTGAGGGTGCAGACGTATTTGTAATGAATGAGGAAGGCGAACGCATACCATTACCAGATGGCGATTACACTTTTGAAGATGGAACTACGTTAAAAATATCTAACGGAGGCAAGGTTGCTAAGTCAGTAGCTAAAGGAGCAGATGGCGAAGGTAGCGAAGGCGAAGGAGGTAATGGCGAAGGCAGTTCTGCAGGAGTAGCAGGAGGGAACCCAGGAAAGGGAGGCAAGAAGCCTACACCACCTGCAAAAGCACCGCCAAAGAAAAAAGGCAAATCAGCACAGGACAAATTAGCTGAGGAAGACGAAGAGAGCAACGTTAACATTGATGTTGAGGTTGACGAAAAAGACAAAGAGGAAATGATGGACGATGCATACGTTATTGATCTAATCAACCGAGTGCTTGACGAACGTTTTCCTGCTGAGGTTGTAGAAGCAGAAGAAATTAAAGAGGAAGAGGAAGAGGAAATTACAATGAGCGTAATTAAAAAGCTTCAAAAAGAAATTACAGAATTAAAAACTCAAGCAGCATCTACAGGTGTTGAAAGAGTAAAAAAGCAAGAGGCAAAGTACCAGCCTGTTGACCTAACAAGTTTATCCAACGAAGAGCGAATTACCGCTTTATTTAATCAATTTAATAAGTAAGCTACATGGCTAACGTAACAATTACATCTACCTATGTCGGGCAATTAGCGACCCCATTTGTAGCACCTGCAATTTTAAGCGCAGATTCTATCGCTAATGGCTATATTTCGGTACTCGAAAACGTAAGATACAAAGCTGTACTAAAGAAATTCTCTGCAGGTTCTGTGGGACCTCGCACTTGTGAGTTTACAACACATGTATCAACGATGGAGCTTAGTGACGTAGTTCTTCAAACAACACAGCTTCAAGTAAACGAGCAGATTTGTAACGATGACCTAGCACGTGATTGGAGTGCAGCACAGATGCGTGGAGCATCAGCAGGCGCACCTAACGATTATGCAGGTTTTATTTCTCAGTACGTTGCTAGAGTTGTACAGGCTGATGTTGAGAAAAACATTTGGAGCGGTTTATACAACTTTGCAAATGGTGCAACAACAGGCGGTGGAGCAGGAACATCTTTTGATGGCATTATGCGCAAGTATGTTTTAAGTGCAGGAACGCATGAGACTCTTAACGTAGGGGCATGGACTGCTGCAGCTACTCCTGTAACAGCTACAGACGTATTGTTAAGATTAGAGGCACTAACACTTAATGCACCCGATGCTATTGCAGGTGATCCAGATGCAAAGATTTTCATTTCACGCAAAACAGCTCAGCTATACTACCAAGCTCTAGCTAACACATACAGCTTACCTTTCTTAAATGATGGGCTTGTTGCTCGTTACAAGGGTTACGAGATTGTAGCACCTGCAGGATTTCCAAACGATACAGCTATTCTTTCTAAGGTTGACAACTTGTACTTTGGTACTAACGTTTTGACTGATATGATTGAGGCACGTATGCTAGACCTTACATCAGTAACAGGTGACGCAGTTACTCGTGTAGCTATGTTATTCGATGCAGGAGCGCAGATTGTTGACGAAGCATCTATGGCTTGCTGCAGACGTTCATCATAATAACCAACTTAAACTCAAAATAACATGGCTTGTACAGTAACAGTAACAGGTAGGGCATTACCCTGCAAAGACTCCTTAGGAGGTATTAAGCAAATTTGGGTTGCAGGATGGGCTGACGGACTATGGACAGCAGTNACTGCAGGATCGATTGCTAACGCAACTTCGNCNTCAGCTACAGTTTTCAAAAACTANGACATGCACAAAAACACAGGAAGCTTTACGCAGACTGTAAATGCATCAGTAGAAAACGGAACTATCTTTTACACGCAGGTTGTTTCTTGTGTATTCTCGAATGAAGTAGCTGCTGACATCGCTAATTTCCAAGACTTAACCAAAGGGCGTTTAGCTTTAGTAGTTCAAGACGTAAACGACAACTTGTTTGTTATGGGCAACACACGTGGCGTAGAGCTAACAGGTGGAACTGTTGAAACAGGTGTAGCAATGGGTGACTTCAACGGACTCAAATACGAGTTTACAGGTGAAGAGCAAATTGCAGCTCCTTTCTTAGCTGCTACTGCTGCTGTACCTACTGGAGACAAAGTAACGTTTACTCCTACAACTTAGAAGTAAAACAATTAAAGGCAAAACTAAGGGGTGGGCTCAAGCCTTACCCCTTTTTTTTTTATTAAATGATAAGATTACAACCAAATACAGCAGCTCAAAGCATGTACCTTAGCCCTTTCCAAGCTAGGAAGTATCTTACTACGTTTACTAAGTACCTTATGGAAATTAAAAGCATGGCTACAAGTAAGACATACACAATTATCTTAAACGTATCTGCAGACAATTCTAGGTACACCCTTGCGACTATAGGNACGAATACAGATGACGCAGTAAACGGAAGCATAAANATTGAAGAGACAGGCTTATATACGTTTACGATATATGGGCAAAANTCTTTAACCAATTTAGATCCGAAAAATGCAAGCGTAGTTGGAAAGTGTCAACAAGGGCTTGTGCAAATTATTGGTGCAGATGCATGGACTACACCAGACATCACAATACCAAATAACGTCGTATATTACGAATAACAATGGACATACTCAATTTATCTCAGTACGAAGAGAAAGACTTTACAGAAAGACCTAGCGGTAAGGGCTATATTAACTATGGTGACGATAACCTATTTCCGCAATACCTAGTCGAGCTTTACAGAACTTCGGCTACCCATCATGCACTTTGCAATAGTATTGCGATGATGATTTTCGGCAGAGGTATTGAGGCACTAGATTTAGACGCAAAACTCAAAATTGCAGAATGGGACTTAGAGGACGAAATGAGGAAGAGTTGCCTAGACCTAAAAATACAGGGAGGGTTTGCACTTGAAGTAATTTACTCAATAGACAGAAGTACGATAAGCAAGGTAAGACACCTACCATTTGAAAATATAAGGAGTGGAGAGGTAAACGACAGAGAGATTTGCGACTATTACTATTATTCTAAGGATTGGGCAGATGCTAGAGAGGAGCCACAAGAGTTTCACGCTTTTGATCCAGAACAAAAAAATGACCACCCTGTACAGATACTTTACGTTAAACCTTTTAGCGTAGGTAGTTTCTATTACCCCAAACCAGACTATTGTGGAGGTATTGACTACATCGAGTTGGAGGGGCAAATAGGCACGTACCATATCAACAATGTAAAGAATGGACTAGCACCAAGCTTTAGCATACACTTCAAAAATGGTACTCCACCCCCAGAGGAACGTACTCGAATACGTACCGACATAGAGAACCAACTAGCAGGAGCTACCAATGCGGGTAAATTTATCGTTACTTACTCGGATCAACCCGAACGTAAGCCCGATTTTGAGCCGTTTCCTATTTCCGATGCAGATAAGCAGTACCAATTTTTAAGTACAGAGGCTACTGATAAAATTATGGTAGCACACAGAGTTGTGAGCCCTGCAATGTTTGGAGTAAAGACAGCAGGACAATT
>JGI24006J15134_10002408_pt1 | contig 10311 bp, 16 predicted proteins | sample LinPmetageLP53_FD_15134 | JGI IMG/M metagenome (IMG submission 15134) | reverse complement strand
AATGTTATGATTCGAGAGTACACTCAAGATATCGTCATTGTTGATCTCGGATTGTTCAAACCTCGCTCGGAAGTTGTTGAAGAAAAGAAGAAGAAAAAGAAGAAACGTAAGAAGAGAAAGAAAAGACGCAGCCCAAGACGTGCAGTCTATTGGGGTGGCTACGGATATCACGACTACGGTGACTACGGTGGAGACGCCGGAGGTGATGGTGGCGGTGGTGGCGATGGCAAACGCGACGATAAAAAGAAAATCAAAGTTAAAATTTTAAAGAATTTGGAAGAAAAATGCCAGAAGGGCTACAAGACCCATGACACAAGAAAAACAAAAAAGATGTTTGGAAAGACATACCGCAACTGTGTAAAAGCAGAAGAAGGAAAGGACCCAACTAAAGGAACAGGTAAAAAACCAAAAGGTTCAGGTAGGAGACTATATACTGATGAAGATCCTAGTGACACAGTTTCAGTTAAGTTTGCAACTGTTCAAGATGTTAGAGATACGTTATCAAAAGAATCTTTCAAGTCTAAGAGTCATAAAAGACAATCTCAAATAATTAATCTAATACACCAAAGGTCAAGAGCTGCTTATCAAAATGCCAAAGACCCAGAAGCCAAAGCGAGACTAAAAAAGTCTTTTGATTATGCCACGAAAAGAAAAGAAGCTTCTAAAAAGAAAACCATTCAAATGAGGAAAAACAAAAAATGAAAAAATCAATCAAAGTAAAAGTTAACAAGAAAATTAACGAAGAAGAGGGTAAGAAAGATGCTTGCTATCATAAAGTGAAGTCTCGTTACGATGTTTGGCCTTCTGCCTATGCTTCTGGTGCTCTTGTCAAATGTCGCAAAGTTGGTGCTAAGAATTGGGGCAACAAGTCTGAGAAGAACGAAGAGATGAATGAAGAGTTTGAAGCTCATGACATGTATGATCCAGAAACTGGTGACAAAAAAAGAGCCAATAAAGAGGAAGATCATAATGAATTGGCAAAAAAGGGGTACACCCATGTTGATCCTGATAAGTTGGAAGATATTTTATCAGATGAAGGTGGAGCTTCTGGTCTCGATCCTTTGGTAAAAGGCACAGATTCATCAGACGAAGAGGTTGAAAAGACTTTGTCAGGCATGGATGATGTTGGAAAACACGAAGATGGTGATTATATTATGGATGATGGTGAAGAAGTTGAGATACAAAAAGAAGCAAAGGCAAAAAGAACAATAAAAATTATAATAAAAAGAAAAATGGAGGAAGGAATATGACCAGATCTGATGTAGAACAGGTAGTTCTAGAAAAAACAGATGGAAAAAAGTCAGGCGACAAAGGTTATGGTTTAGATGATTGGTTTGCCGACGGTGGTTGGGTCCAAGCCGGTGGAAAATATGATGGAAAACCTTGTGCCAAACAAAAAGGACAGAAAACAAAGCCATATTGTCGAGATCCTGACAATAGAAAGTCTTTATCAAAGAAAGATAGAGACAAGAGAGCTAAAAAGAAGAGAAAAGAAGATCCAAACCCTGATAGAAAAGGTAAAGCTAAGAATGTTAGTCAAAAAAAGGAAGAATCAATGAACGTTACACAAGAAGAATTACAAAATATAATCTCTGAGGAGTTGGAAGGTTACTTGCAAGAGATAGAAGACCTTGAAGAAAAGAAAAAGAAACCTTGTAAGAAAGCAAAAGGTAAAAGATACGTAAAACGTGTCAATGGTAGATGCAGATCTTTTGGTCAAGCTGGTAAAGCTAAAGGTGGAGGCGATAGAATACGTCCCGGAACCAAGAAAGGTGATGCTTACTGTGCTCGTTCAGCTAAAATCAAGAAATGTAAGAACCCACCATGTGCAAATGCCCTCTCTCGGAAGAAATGGAAGTGCCGTGGTTCCAAATCTATGAAATAGTTTTATGCCACTTGGCATAGTTTTATACTATTTACATAAAACACGGAGGTTTTATGAGATATGGAAATTTTAATTGAATCATTAGCCCAGTATGGACCTTTAGGTCTCTGGACTGCTTCACTTTTGTATGCTAATTATCAAACTAGAAAAGATGCAAAAGAAGAAGAACGACTTTTACAAGACAAAGTTATAGATAAACTTCAGTTACAACATGCAATGTTAGAAAAAGCATTAGAAAAATTAGATGCTGGTTTAATAACAATGCGTGAAAAGTATGCTGAAGAAAGAATATTAAGAATGAAAGATAATAAACAGTAATTTATAGATTATAGATTTTATTAATCATGATTATAGTAATTATTATTGATTATATAATATTAATTAAAAGAAAATATATAAAAGAAAAAAGATTTAGATTTCATTTGACAGATCCTCCCAGATATGTTATATTGTAATTGTTACAGTGGAATGAAACAAATAATATATTTATTATAATAATAATATAACACGAATTAAGGAGGGTGTCAAGTGAAAAATAGAAAAATATCTTTTGATTGGGACAATACGATAGTCATGAGTTACATGATAGACTCTGATGACGACTCAGACTTACCTATTTACCATTTTCAAGAGTACAATCAAGCATTTATAGAGAAAATTAAAGAATTACATTCAGAAGGTGCTGAATTATACATCGTCACATCTAGGAAACGGTCTTTAGAGGACTATTATCCAGAAGAATCTGTACCATATCACATTCAGTTACTCAATCTTGGTCATATATTCCCTCCAACAAGGGTTCATTACACAGAAGGCGACCTAAAAGCAAAGACATTGAGACAATTAGGTGTTGAATTACACCATGATGACAGTATGGAAGAGATATTAGAGTGTCAAAGATACGGAATTGAAGTATTATCATCACTCTCAGCCTATAAAGACTCAAATATTGTCACTAAAGGTATCATAACTGACCTACACGACAGCATTCTACTCCTCAGAAGGACCGATGAAGGCACCAAATGGGACATTCCCGGGGGTCATATCAAGAATATCGAAGCTGACCGTGGTCTAAAGGGTGTTGCTGATGGTTATGAACGTGAAGTTGCTGAAGAAACAGGACTTATAATACCACAGTCTCGCCTAATTTACCAATATATTCACAATTGGAAGGGTGAAGATATGGACATGCGCATACTTTGGACAGAATATGCCGTTGAAGAGCCGCCTGTAGACCTTTTTATACAAGATTTTCAAGAGAACTCTGAGTTTGTATGGGTTCAAGAGAGTGATTTACACATTTATATGTCAAATATGACAGAAGTAGCAATAAATAGTATCGAATTCTACCTCAAGAATATTGATAATCCATCAATCATGGAGGTAAAACACCTCCCATCCCAGTCTCAGTCGTGGGCAAAGATGAAAAAGACCCTTTTGAACAAACCCAAGCCTCAATTAACGAACGTTACAGAGGAAAGAGAACTAAAAAAAAAAGAATTAAGGTCAAAATTGTCAAAAATAATAAAAACGACACCTAAAAACACCAATTCTAGTGTTGATGATGCTCTAAAGAAGCTAATGCAATCCTTTGTAAGCCTCCCAGAAGAAGATTTAAGCAGTATAGCGTCTCAAGATGATAAATATATCTTATATGCAGAGACTTTAGCAAGTTTTATTAAGGATTCGAAGGGAAATCCCTTACAACAAGTCGCAATTAAGGGTGAAGGTTATGGTTATTACTACTCAATGAGCGATAAAACGCCTATTTTGGTACCTAAGAGAGCAGAATACTACCTAATATCTAACAAACCAGACAAAGATGGTCTTGTTAGAGTGTATTCTCACTATAAATTCATAACAGGTGTTGTTTTACTGGTCCCAAAAGAAGAAATTGAAGAGGTTGGGTGGAATTAATGACTGAATTTATTGAAAAATGGCTGATCTTTTGCCTATCAGTGGTGTTTTTTATGATATTTTACTATTTTGCTGGCTTTGACGTTACAATCATAGTGATTTTACTAGTTATATTGAACAAAATGAGGTAAAATTGATATGAAAATCACAAAAGAACAGCTAATTAAGCTAATTAATGAGGAGATGTCCCTTGTAAAGCTTGGTGATACCCCCCAAAACAACCCTATTATGGGCCAAAATGAGCCATATTTCGACCATCCAGACGATGAAGGTAGTATGGCCCAGAAGCAATTACAGCAAATATCAGACTATTCTAATGAACTTTTAGCTATGTTAGAAGACAACGACCAGTTAGAATCATGGGTTCAAAGTAAAATAACCAAAGCAGTAGACTATATTTCGACTGTAAAGCACCATCTAGAGTATGAAATGGGTCAAAAAACGCCTGAAGGGTGTGGGTGTAATAGTTGCGCTCCTGATGAGTCATACAAGTAGTATAAAAAGGAATATTATGAGCTTAGGTGAAGTATATTTGGATAAATTCAAGATTGGCGATTATGTTAGGTGGAGAACTATCATTCGAGACTGTAATTACGATGAATATTATAGAGAGCAGTGGGGAATTATAGTAAAGTTCAAAACCAAAAGTCAAAATATGAAAACCAAGCGAGATGTTCATTATGCTGTAATTATGGAAAACTCAACAGGGACAAGAATACCCGTCTTATTACACAAGATACAGAAAGTGGAGACTAATTAATATATGTCTTGTAAAATACATAACAACTCTGAATACGATATATCTGAGATGAAACCTTTGGTAAGAAACCTCTATGGTTTTGCAAAGGATAAATTTGGATTTAAAAAATCACCTTCTATCAACTTTGTTTCTGATGGAGCTAACCACCCAATGTTGGGTAAAACTGCTCATTATGACCCATCCTCAATGGAGGTTACTGTCTATGTAGATGGTCGCCACCCAAAGGATATGATGCGCTCTATAGCTCATGAGTTGGTTCATCACACACAGAACGAACGCGGTATGTTTGATAATGAACATATTGCAGGTGAAGGGTATGCTCAAAAAGATCCACATTTGAGAAAAATGGAAGAACAAGCCTATTTAGAAGGTAATATGTGTTTTAGAGATTGGGAAGATCAATACAAATCTAAAAATAAAGATATTTTTTACGAAAGGAGAATACGCAAAATGTCAACGAAAAAATGGAAAAATAAAGAACTGAATGGTTTACTAAATGAACGTTGGGGTTTCTCAATGGACCTTAGTAAATTAAATGAAAATAGCAAACCAGATTACATCGATATTGATGGTGATGGTGATAAAGAAGAATCTATGAAAGATGCTGCGAAAGATAAGAAAGAAGGTTCTGATGATGAAGAGAAGATCGAAGAGATCTCTATGGGTCATGGAATAGCTGGAACAATATCAGGCGCAAAATCAGATAAAGAAGAAGCAGAAGATATTAGCAAAGGTGCTAAAAACATTAGACCGGATATGAGAGCTCGTGGTGCAAAGCCAAGTGATGAGAAGAAGCCAATGAAAGAAGCAGAGGAAGTTCCTTCTGAAGCTGCTGAAGATGACTTACTTCAAAAGATGCTTGACTCTTTAACCATTGAACAACTCAGAGCTGCGCTCGCGTTAAAGCAAAACACAGATGAGAGTGGTGAGTAATGAAAAACATTGTTGAGATAACAACATTAAAAGAGTTAATAGAGATGGCTTCTATGGGCAGCGGTGCTGTTCAAGGGGTTGTACGTAACAACAAGGATGAAAATATTATGACTAGAGAAGTTCAAGCAGAGGTTCTTTTGCGAAAATACATTCGTAATAAAATCAAAGAAAGNATTAAAAGAGAAGCAGGAAAGGAACAACAACTTCGCCAAGTTATTCGTGGATTGATAAAAGAAGCAAAAGAACAGGCCAACCCTCATCCAAACACAGGTATTAACAAGCTTCGTGATGCTTTCCGTAAGGCTAAACCATCTATCAAGTCTAAGTTCCAACAACTTACAACGTCGGAAGAACAAAGGACATCTTTTACAGCTCACTTATTGAATGCTTTTATTAGTTTGTTTCAACAGTTGGATGCTCTTAATGCCCAAGGCGGAGATCCCAATCCTGTACCTGATGCAGATATTAAAGGACCAGAAGGCTTAGAGTCTCCTCCAGCAGATTCTAACATTGAAGCTGATGTTGAAGCTGAATTGGACGGATTACTTCAAGAGATAGAAGTTCAAGTTCAAGACGACGAAGTATTTGATGTTGTCTCGGATGAAAAACCTCCTCCTCAAAGCCAAGTTGAAAAAGATGTGGCAAAAAAGAAGGAAGTAGAGACAGAACGAGAAGATTTTGGTACTGGTCTTGATGACATGGACAGAACTGGTCGTAACCAAGCATTTGATGCATTTAGACTTGTTCAATCATACTTTTCCGATGCTTATTTAGATCTTGATAACGAAGCAGACCGTGAGATGTTTAAAGATTGGTGTTTATACAACCTTGAGTTGCTGATGAAGTCCTATGAATCAGAATTGAACCCCAACCTTACTAAACCTGAGATATCAAGCCCTGAAGGTGCCTAATGTGGCAAAAGAAGAACAATGAGTATAAAGGAAAGTCCTATTATTACTCAACAATAAACAAATTAAAGAAAGATAAAAAGATTGATGATCAATTTGAGATCATGCTTTCTTCTCTTACTCTAGAAGAGATCATTTCTGTCAAGCTTGAGCTATCTGCAAGATATCTTAACAACCGTATGTATAACTTCCAAATATGGAAGTCTATTGAGTCCATATGCAGAGATGCTGTTGTGAGGTTCGCCCTTTCTGCATGTCGTTCAAAGCTTGATGCCGCGACATTCCTAGGATTAAGTCTTAGTGAATTAAATTTAAATTTAAAAAAGATGAACATTTCACTTGACAAGTAACAACAAGTATGTTATATTATAAGAGTAGGTGAAAATGAAAAACATTGTCTTATTTGACATGGACGGAACTCTAACAAAACCAAGAAAGGTTATGGAAAGCAATATTATTCCTGCTCTGCGGGAATTGGCCAAACATACTGAGATAGGTATTGTAACCGGTTCTGATTATATTTATGTTCACCAACAAATAGGAATGCTGCTGGAGAGATCGGAATTAAGATACCGTATTCATATCCTCCCCTGTAATGGCACAAAATATTATCCTCCTCCCGATAGTGCCAATAGCGAGTATCGCTTAGCTCACCAAGTTAATATGAGAGAAAAACTTGGAGAAACTAATTTTCGAGCTTTAATTTCGTACCTCCTCCAGCGGCAGCACCTTATGAAACTATATGACATCCCCTTCACAGGTCACCATATAGACTATAGAGGTTCCATGATAAACTGGTGCCCTATAGGTAGAAACGCAAATGATACAGACAGAGAAGAATTTATCGAATTCGACAATAGAAGTTCTAGTACCTTCAGACAAGAAGAAATAATGGGTTTTAATATTCGAATCAAAAATGATATGGGTATCAAAAACATCATAATGAAGATGGGAGGAGATACCTCCTTTGATATATTCCCAGTTGGTTGGGACAAAACATACTGTCTTAGACATTTCAAAGATTATCAACCAGCATATTTTGTTGGTGACCGATGCGAAGAAACAGGTAATGATTGGGAATTGTACAACGCTCTTAGATATAACGGACGAGCATTTAAAACAACAGGCCCAGAAGAGACATCAAGAATAATATTTGATAGTATCATACCTTCTCTCTTGTCTTCTGAGGAAGATAATGGATGAGACATTATTAAAACAGCTTAAAGATACTATTCTCAAGGCAATAAGCAGTGGTCTTGCTTTTCCTCATATGACTGAACTAGAAAGAGACGAACAAGAACGTACCATGGTAGACCATCTTAAGTCCAAAGGTTATGAGGTGTATGTAGAAGAATGTATGATATATGTTCTAGGCAAGAGTTGGGAAAAAGTTCTCATGATGGAACTGACCAGAAACACCCTATATTTTACCCCTTTCAATCCAAAGGAAACATCAGTTGTGATATATTATATTTTGCAATTAGTTTCCAAGAGATATTTAGATAAGATGCCCAAGGAAGAAACTAAGGCACCTAAACAAAAAGAGGAGATAGAAGACGATTCAGAAGAGGATACGGAAGAAGAACCAAAACCTCCTCCGAATTTTGATTTCTTATGAAAACTATGAAAGTATTTTACTTAAAAAGAACAGAAGATGAATCTGGAATATCCGGAACAGGAAGGGTAGCCCAAGGTTTTATATTTGATAACGGGAAGGTCGCACTAACTTGGCTATCAGAACATCCATCAGTTACAATATATGATAATATTGGAGAAGTTCANGCCATTCATTCACATGGCGGAAAAACAGAAGTTGAGATGATACCTGATTATAAGAGAGCATTTGGAGAACTCAAGTCCTTTATAGATGACTTCTCCCTTTCAGAAGCTTGTCTAACCAAAGTGTCAAGTGAATCAGCAGCGGGTAAACTGATAACTAAAAACTAGTTATTTTGTGACTCCAACATATACTCTCAAACTTGATGCATCCTATCGTCCGATAGGAGTAATACCTGTCCATAAAGGCTTCAATATGGTCTATTCTGGACGTGCAAAGTTATTGGAGGGTTATCACACTGGTCCGACTTTTAACACGGTCTATCCGTCTGTTATAGTCCTTAAAACATATGTTTCAAAATACCGTTTAACTATATCTTGTAACAGAAGAAATGTTATATGGAGAGATCAGAACACCTGCCAATACTGTGGAGGTGTTTTTTCGTTTAAGGATCTCACAATGGATCATATAGTTCCTAAATATCTTGGTGGAGAGCGTACTTGGACAAATATCGTTGCAAGCTGTAAACGCTGTAATGGTCGCAAGGGTCACAAGACAATTCAAGAATTCGGAAAAAAACCCTTGACAACTCCGAAAAAACCTGCTATAACTATAAGAGAGTATTATAGAGATATTCCATTTCCCGAAAATTGGGAAAGATACATTTAGGAGTTATAATGAACAAACCAGTTATTGCTGTGTCCGGTGGTTTTGATCCGGTACACATTGGACATGTGAGAATGATAAAAGACGCTGCACGTTATGGAGACGTATTGGTTATAATCAATTCTGATGAATGGCTTGAGAGAAAAAAGGGCTATGTTTTTATGCCTTTTGAAGAACGAGCAGAAATCATGGGAAATATCAAAGGAGTAACAACTGTTACCTCTGTCGATGATGCAGATGGAACTGTGTGTGAAGCATTAAGAAGATGTAAACCTGATGCTTTTGCAAACGGTGGAGATCGAAAAGAAAAAAATACCCCTGAAATGAGCCTGTGCGACCATATTGGTATAGAAATGATGTGGCGCATTGGTGGGAGTGATAAGCCACAATCTTCCTCGTGGCTAGTTAATAAGTTAAAGGAGAATGAAAATGGATGAATCAATATCAGATCAACTAATGGAGCTTACAAAGATTTTACAAGACGCAGACGATGATACAAAACAACAGTTTGCTATTTGCTTTGAAGCCGCAAGAAAACTTGGAGAAAAAGGTCTTAATATGAAACAAGTTCAAGTGATTGCAATGATGGGACAGCAATGTTCCGAGAACCCTCAACTAAAACAGATGTTACAATATCTGACAAGTATGACCCAGTTCGATCCGAACGGAGAATTTAATTAAACAACAAGCAGGCAAAAAGCCTGCTTTTTTTCTATTTAGTTGTAGTAAAACACAGGAGTTTTCACAATGAAAATATCAAAAGATAGATTAAAACAGATTATAAAGGAAGAACTTGAGAATGCCGAACAGGCACAGTCCCAAGAAGCCTCACCAGAAACTAAAACAGCAATGGCTAATAAGTTTAAAGAATTGTATACTTTATTTCCAAAGATACAAGGTCTTGATCAAGAAGAGATCAAACTGTTAAATGCCTTGTTGATGGGCGGCATAAAAGCAGCTAAAGAAGGTTCTGCCAAATCCGTTTTGGCTATGGCTGTGAAGAAACTTGGAGTAGACTTAAATGAATAAGAAAGCAATTGCAATAGATGTGTTGAAGCATCCGCTAATAAAAAAACTACTCGAGATGAATATCGCATCTCCTAGTATCATTAATCGACTTATAGTTGAAGAGATAATGGAATCCTCTCAAGGATCAACTTTGAGAGATCGCTTTAGCAGAAGTAAGAATAAATTGTCTGCTAAACAAGCACTTGCTGTTGCCGAAATGGATGCAAGCGAAAAAGGGAGTGAATACACAGAAGAAGAATCTGCAATTGTTGACGACCTCGAAAGTAAACAAAATGAGATCGTAGAATTCAACGCAACGTTTCAAAATATTGTGAAAAATGCAGGAAGTATAGGAACATATGACCATAAACAGCACCTGTCTTTATTAAAACAATTTGTCGCTCAATTTAACAATTTCAGAGTAGACTTTTTTAAAGCCCACAGCGATGTAGATTTC
>JGI24006J15134_10002403_pt1 | contig 10319 bp, 5 predicted proteins | sample LinPmetageLP53_FD_15134 | JGI IMG/M metagenome (IMG submission 15134) | reverse complement strand
ATAATGGCAGAAGTAGGAAGTAATCAAGCAGAAAATGAAGCAATAATAGATAACAAAGGCTCTGTTGCTATGCAAGCTACAGATCCAATACCTCCAAATACTGCAGAATATATTAACAATGGATTAACTTTTCGTTCAAATAACACTGATATAGTTCCTCGCGATGCAAATGGAAATATAATAGTACAAGATGGATCTTATATAGTTATTGAACCTACCGTATTTAGATTAGATAATATCTCAGCATTAAAAGTTTTAGACACATCGTTCAATTACTTTAAATTCCCGGTAACTGTTAATACCAATCCGATTGATTTAGATTTAGATTTTGAGTTTGATAATATAAGTGCTAAATATACAATTGCTAGACCAATTGATTCAAAAGGACAGCCGGCGAACTATGCTAGAATTAATACAACAACTAACTCTACTTGGTTTTATAATGATATAACGTGGGTCTATGAAACAAATGCAAATGTTGAGACATATGGTATAATTGATTATGCAGGTACTATATCGAAAGGATTTAAAGATTTGACTTTTTCTGGTGGTATTCAAGAAAATGCTAATAGTTATACTATTAACGACGGCGTATTTAATACACTAAAACAACAAAATAAAACTTTACGATTTATAGTTCAAGTACAATTTTCTCCAGATATTAATGATCGTACTAGTTTTGTTACAAGAATAACTAGAAGAAATCCAGAAGACTTCAATCCATTGAAAAGCAACTTTGAGTTTGTAAAGAATTCTGGTGCAAAATCTGCTAATAACATAATAACCTCACCTTTTAGTGAAAATCCATATGGATTCAAAGATGAGAGTACACCGTTTCTAAAATTCACGTATATAGTAGATATGTCTGATACTAAACCAGGTGATGTGTATACATTACAAGCAATGTCTGGTAATCCAGGAGCTGTATTGCTTGAAAATTGTGCATGGAGGATTGATCCTATTGATGATCCTGCAGGAAGTACATATAAAGAAGGACCTGGTGTTACTCCGTTATATAACCAATTTAGCAATATATATAATATTAATGAAAACACTGTTGTATTAGACAATATTGAAGCTACATATAATGATGCGGGTGAAGAAGTAACCCCAGCAAAGAAAGAAAAACGTCTTATCAATCGTACTGGTGTTATTGACTTTATAGCAAATACTAATTTTGTAGCTCCATATGAAGTGAGTGGTTCATCTAGTCAGACTATTAGTACTGGTGGTGCTTCTTCAGCAATTGATGCACCAACAATAACTGGAAAGTAAAAATTAAAAGGTAAAATGTTAACGCAATATAAAAATATAGACCAAATATTAACGGCAAATCAATCTTTGTCTGCACAGCGTTTTAATGATATATTACTGCAAACTTTACAATCTGCAAATCCCCCAGTTACAATAAATCCAAACATTAAATCTAACTCTACAGTAGAGTTTCATATATATTCTGGAGACGTTTGGGTTACTGGGCAACATAACAATCAATCATTACCACAAACACCTATATATTTTAATTCTATTACAAATCAGGAAATATCATTTTTTTCAGACCCATACGTTTTAGATATAAATCAATCATTACAAAATTTAAAAATTAATGATGGTACATATAAAATTGCGGTTAATTTCTTTAAAAATTTAATTGGTAGTTATGATGAACAACATTTACGAATTGATGAAATTTCACCAGATCGTAAAGAAATAAGACTTCGTGCACTTGATGATACCAATGTTAATTTTAAAACACAAATTTCCAATTATATAGACACAGTAAATCAAACTGCCGATAGTGGATTTTTTAAAAGTTATCTATTAAATTTTAGTAGAAATCAATGTGTTCAATTTGTTAATAGTGTAGTAATTGGAGAATATTTATATGTTAAATTACATGAACCATTACCAGATACTATAGAAACTAATTTTAAGTGTTGGGTAGTTGAAGAATTAAAACCAACGTACGTTGACAATATTAATATTGACTTTGTTTTAAATTTAGAAGATAGTAATATTTTAAGTGGTCCGAATTGGCAAGCAAATTATTCTTATAATACATCAACAGAGACTGGATTACAAAATTGGACAGCTTTATTAGGATCATCTACGTCAACATCACAACAAATTATAGATACATATTTCTCCGGAAGTTTATCCGGAATGAAGTTAAATATTGATTATTCTGATTTTAATAATTTTATATTTTATAGTTCAGCAACAGAACGATTAGATAATTTTAAATATAAATTACAATTAATAGAGTATTACACATCACAGAGTTTAGTATTAATAGGCATATCTGGAAGTAATGCTACAACTAATTCTCAAGATTTTACAAATTTAAAAACATCTTTAATAAGTGGATTTGATAATTTTGAACATTATTTGTATTATCAATCATCTTCATTATTAACAACACACAATATTCCATCAGTTAATCCAAATGTTATTGAAGTAACAGGTAGTTATATACAACCAATACCAAAATCTAATTCAACAGTTCCTTATATAGTAGAGGCAACAACTTCTACAGCATTTAAAACGTGGTTTAATGATACATATGCATCAGCTTCTTTATATGATCATTTAAATAATAATTCATTATTAAGAACAATACCAGAACATATACAACTTCAGTCAGATAGTGTAGATTTAACTACATTTGTTAATATGTTAGGTCATCATTATGATATATTATATACATATATCAGTCATATGACTAAAATACATAAGCGTGAAGAAAATCCAAAATTAGGAATGCCTAATGAATTATTATATTCTGTAGCAAAACAATTTGGTTGGAATTTAACAAATGGTAATCAAAGTAAACAACTATGGGAATATGCATTAGGAGTATCTGAAACAGGAACACCACTTACTGGTTCAAATTCGGTCGGCGATCCATCTGTTTCTGGAGAAAATTCAACATATACTATATGGCGTAGAATTGTAAATAATTTACCATTATTATTAAAATCAAAAGGTACAAAAAGAAGTGTACAAGCATTATTATCTTGTTATGGAATACCGCAATCTTTAATAACAATTAATGAATATGGTGGTCCTAGATTAGATAGAGCACCAGTATATGAAAAACTTAATTTTGATTATGCATTAGATTTAATTAATAATATTTCTGGTTCTGTTACAGTTAATAGTTCACAATCAATTAATACTGTTGAGTTAAGATTCCGTACGGATGATGTTATTAAAACACCAACATTGCCTAATACAATGAATTTATTTAGTATTGGTAGTAATACAGTTACATTAGATTTTACTAGAGGCACACTTGGCACAATGCAAATTAATGAATCTAGTAGTGCCGATATTGAATTATTTGATGGTGGATATTTAACTACAATGGTTCGTAGTACAATTGATGAAATTGTAACACAAGATGATTTTTTATTAACTACTCAAAATGGATTTGTATTAAGTAATCAAGATGGTGTATTAGAATTAGTAACAAAAAAATCAAAATATGGTAAAATTATTGCAGCTGTATCTGCGTCGGTTAGTGGATCATATGATTTTAATAGTACTTTAACATTAGGAGCTGGACTTAATTTTTCTAGTTCGGCAGCTAGCGGTAGTAGATTGCAAGGTCAATTGCAAGAGTTACGTTACTGGTCTAGTAATTTACAAGATTCAGCATTTAATAATCATGTTAAGGCTCCTGCTGCATATGATGGAAATGTAGATGCATATGGTGAATTAATATTTAGACTACCATTAACACAAAAAATAAATCACTCCACAACAAGTAGTTTAAATGGAGTAGAGCCAAATCCATCTGGTATTACTGCGGAGTTTGCAGATTGGACTAATAATACACCATATGATTCAATTGAAGAAACATATTACTATGATGGTATATCATTGGGTGCAGGTACGTTTGACGACAATAAAATACGATTAGAAAGCAATGAATTAGTTGGAAGTTTAGATGTTAGAACTAGAGCAGAACGTAGTCAATTTGATAAAGCTCCATTAGATAGTGCAAAATTAGGAATATATTTTTCTCCACAAACAATGATTGACGAAGATATAATTGCACAATTAGGATTTCAATCATTAGATGACTATATTGGCGATCCGGGAGATTTAAATGAAAAAGCATATCCAGATTTAATACAAAAAGCACAAGATTATTGGAAAAAATATAGTCAAAAAAATGATATGAATTCGTATATTAGAATTTTTACTTTATTTGATTTATCATTTTTTAAACAATTGGATCAATTACTTCCAGCTCGGGCTAATAAATTAACCGGGTTATTAGTACAACCTAATATATTAGAACGAAGTAAAGATTCTATATTACCAACAATAAATAATTTTAATGAGTCATATACTACTACTATTACAGAAACAATTGTAACTGCATCAGCTGATCATGTATTATATGAAGGTCAACTTTTGGCTGCAGACATTATAACATTATCTGGAAATGATGATAATCAGTTGCAATCATTTTTAACATCATCTGACGCATCGTCGTATAATGGTACTACATATGAGTATATAAGTTTAATTCAATCAGGTAGCGATTATTTAGCTATAACAACACAAGATAATATACCATTAACAACAGAAAATAATTTAGAATTACAGACACAGGATATTTTAGATCAACCACTTTATATTAAATCATTTACTCCGGCTTTTGCTAGCGAAGGCGTATTACCAGTAATTGAATCTGCAAGTTTATCTGAATTTCAACAAGTTTTATATGATACGCCAGGAAATATTGCAACACAAAATAATATATTTTTACAAACGCAAGACGGATTTTCTTTAATTGAACAAGGTGTTGGTACTTTGGTAGCAGCACAAGTTCAAGATTATCTACCAACTGGTATTAATAATTTGTTTTATAATGGAAGTCAAATGACTAGTCCAGATTTTAATATTTCTTCAACACAAACAGTTGATGGTGGACCTGTTGTAGAATTTAATTTAACAAATCCAAATCAATTAATATACACAAACAATCCTGGAGCGCAGGGTAGTTTTGTAATAAACTAAATAAACAACATAAAATTCAATTGAAATATATTTATATTAAATAAAGGTTAATCATTATGGGATATTTAAATAACAGTAGTGTAACTGTTGATGCAATTCTTACGTTAAAAGGACGTGAATTGTTAGCTAAAGGAGGAAATGCCTTTAACATTACACAATTTGCAATAGGAGATGATGAAGTTGATTACACATTATGGAATCCAAATCATCCGTTAGGAACTAATTTTTACGGTACAATTATAGAAAATTTGCCTATAACTGAAGCTATTCCTGATGAAACTCAAGCATTAAAATATAAATTAGTGTCGCTGCCTAAACAAACAACAAATTTACCAATAGTAACAGTAGGTAATTCTTCTATTGTATTACAAGGTCCAGGATCTAGTGACACAATTTCACCAAATACTGCTAATATACAAGGCGGTAATGCAAATCTAGGATATACAGTAATATTATCAGATTCGACTGTTGCTGATATACAAGTAACTACTGCATTAAGCAATCCAGGCACTCTTCCTACTACTCCAAGATTTATTGGAGATAATGAAGATGCACAAAGTGTAGCGGTAGCTGGATTTGAATTTAAAGTTTTTGCTAAAACATTGATTGTTGCTAGCAAAACGGCAACAATTACAATTATTGGAAATGAAACAGGTGGTGCAACTACTATTAATTTGACGGTGAATAAAGCAACAACTGCTAATCTTAATTTAACTAGCTAAGTAGTAGAAAATGGAAAATATGAAAACAATTAAACAATTAAAACGTCAGCAAAGATTAGGTATTAGCCCACCAAGTGCTCCAACGTTAGCAGGTGCGGCACCGGCATTAGGAACAATTGATACATCAAATGTAGATGCAGGAACTCTTCAGTTAGCACAACAATTGGCAAATCAAATAGTTGCTGAACAACAACAGATACAGATACTTGCTGCTAGCGGCCGAGTGTTTACTAGATTTGATGCAGTTAATGATATTATTGACAATCAAACAGAAACCGTAACGGCAGGTTTATGGAGTGGTAATATAGGAAGTTTAACTACTTATTTTACTTCTTCGACGCAGACTAATTCACAGCGTAGATATTATGTTGATACATTTGATGGAGATCCGAGTGTTACTGGGTCTGCAGTACAATTTGCTTTAGCATATGGAAATGCAAATGGTAGTGGTTCTTCTAATTATGGAAATGCTGATTCTCCTTCTAAAGCAATTTATGCACAATATCGACAGCTATTATTAAATGCGAATGATACTAGATTTACTACTGCGGGTTCAGGAAGCACTGATTCTATATATGTTGTTAATTTTAAACGTAATAGATTAAAAGAACGTTTAGATGCTGGTAATTTTGAATTACCTTTAGCTCCAATGTCAGCTTCCGCAGATACTAATGGTACAGGAAGTAACGTAGAAATTACTGGTAGTAATCCTAGTTTTGGTACAATTAGATTAATTGATGATTCTTCAATATCAACAGGAACTGTTACTGAGTCTGGTCGTGTTTTTAATATTGTTTCTGGATCAATAAATAATGGAGTTTTTAGTTCATCTGATCCGGTTTATTATGGATTAGCATATCCAGATTATGGTACTTTAGTATTAGATGGAAAAATGTTAGATCAAAAATTACAATTTCAAACTAATACTACTAGTAATTCTGAAGGAAATAATCATTTTCGTTTATTTCACTCAGTATCTGGTTCTGCAGCAACTGCATCTTTAGGTTTCCAAGCAAGAAACTCTGAAAAGGTTGCTAGTACACATTATTTTGTAAGAGTTAAAAATGCAGAATATAATTTCTCAAATAATCCATCTTATGTTACTGGATCAGATGGTTTAATAAATCAATCTACATTTATTGGAGATCCTAAAGCATATATTACCACAGTTGGACTATATAATAATGCTCAGGAATTATTAGCAGTAGCTAAACTTTCAAAACCATTATTAAAATCATTTCAGCGAGAAGCGTTGATAAGAGTAAAATTAGATTTTTAATATTTTAATACGTATTTTAGCCTCGTTATATTTATATTAAATGTAACGAGGTTTTACTATTATGTCTGAAACACGAATAAACAATGATGATATAGATGATGGGTTGTATCCTGACGTATTTAAAAAAATAGATACTACTGATATTCAAATTAATCCATTTCAAGCATTTAAAACGTTTACTGTTTTAAGTGGAAGTGCAACAAGTAGTATGTTACCACTACAAGGAATATATATTGATACAAATGAATTACCAGCTATTGGATCAAATTTAAGTTATAATACTTCATCTAATATTGATGGTAGTTTACAAAGTGTTATTTATTTTTCTACTAACCATTTATTTTATAAAAGAAAAAATCAACCGGCATTTACACATGGTCCAACTAATTTAAATCGTACAAATAAATTTTTATATCAAACAGCATCCGTATTTTCAGTTCCTCAAACTAAAATGGGTGAAAATATTAAACCAGTATCATTTACATTTACTAGTAGTGTTTCAGGATCGTATGAATCTGATTTATATGGAAATATTATAGATTCTGCATTTGTTACATCTTCCATTGTATCTGAATCTGTTTTATATGAAGGATTCAATGAATATTTTGATACAACAAGAATTACATATGAATCTGCAGGAGTAACATATGTAGATGGTGTTGCTACTACGTCCGGCAGAGAATTACCAATTGGATTAGCTGCAAAATTTGATCGTAATGGATTTATACAACAACCGTTACCGGGATTTTATGATAGAAATAATGATTATGCAATATCATTTTTTATTAGTGGAAGTAATTTTACAGAAAATGATCAATTAATAATAACAAAAGCATCAAGTTCATTAACTCCACAATTTCCATTTAAAATAGAATTAATTGGAAATGCATTTTTAACAACAGAAGATGATATAACATTACAAACACAAGCAGGTAATAATTTAGCTGTACAGAATAATAATAATCGAATACAATTTAGTGCTCAAGGAGCTACAAATTTTACATCTGTTATAACATCAACTGCAGAAGTTTCATCTTCATGGACTCATGTTGTTTGTCAAAAATCTGGAAGTAATTTACAATTATATGTTAGTGGAACATTACAATCTTCTCAATTCAGTCCATTATTACAAGAAATAGAACATCCGTTATCTGCTAGTGCTAGAATAGATAATAATCATAACATATCTATAGGTGGGTATAAAACAAATCAAGATTTAGATTTTGCTTTTATTACTGTAGGAACTGTATCTAGTTCTATTAGTACACAAAATAATAATATATTAACAACTCAATCTGGAATAGAATTAACTATTGAATTTACAGATGATGATATATTAACTACACAAGATTCAAATTCGTTAATTCAACAAACTAATTTTCATAATACTAATCTAGACGGTCAATTAGACGAAATACGAATATTTAATAAAGCGTTAACTAGTAATGAAATAATTAATTTAGGTGATACATCAGAAGGTGGAACTATGTTACAAACTCAGTTTGTTGGTAATGTGTTTGATAAACAAGGATTATTTGTATTTTCTTCTGCAGATTATCGTGTAAATGATTTATTAAATACACCATATACGGCTTCATATAAAAGCACTATTACTACACATGAATTGTCAGTAACTACTAGATTAGGTGAAGGCGAGTTTAATATGTCTAACAATGTTACTCTTACAAAAGATGATAATTATACATATCGTGATTTTGTTTCAGGAAGTGATTTTGCTCCATATGTAACTAGTATTGGATTGTATAATGATTTTGGTCAATTACTAGCTGTTGCTAAGTTAGCCCAACCAATTCGAAAAAGAAATGACACGGATATTAATTTTTTAGTTAGAATTGATTTAGATAAAAAGATAATTAAATGATACGATTAAAAAACATATTATTAGAATTAAAAGATGATGATGTATCTAGATTATTAACAAAGATTAATAATAAAGAATATAGATTTTTTGATCAAGGTGACAATGGTCGGGTATATGAAATTGATGGTGAAGACAAATTATTTAAGATAACTAGAGAAAAAGATGAATTTGATGTAGCTACAATAATTGTAGGTCGATTTGGAGAATTTACTACTTTTATCCCTGTGCATTATATTAATGAGAAAAAATTTTTATATATAATGTCAAAGGCAAGTCCATTATCAGGCACTGATTCTGATAATATTAATCGCTTCATGCAATCATATAAGCAATATGCTAGAGAACAAGGAGGGGAGGTTTCTATCTTTGATTATTTAGATGCGAACGGCGCCCGAGACGTAGATCAAGAATTAATATCATTTTTACGAGCTTTACAACAAGATATTAAAAAAATGGGTATTTGGGACTTAGATTTAGATCTAGACTTTAAAACAGACAATGTGATGCGTTGGCAGGGACAATTGGTTTTAATAGATTGGTAAAACTAAAAACAGGATATTTATATAAAATGGATAAATTTACAAAAATAATATTAGAACGATTAACACCAGGAGATATTGCTTTAAAATTAGCACCTAGTTCAGAAACGTTTAAATATCTTAAAGATTATGGCAATGAAACTGTTGAGACATTTCAAGTTATAGAACGACTTGGAAATATAAAACGTAAAAAATCAACTCATCTACCAACAACCGTAATAGATATAGCTAAAAGTTTAAAAAATAATCCAAGATTAAAAAAATTTTCAAATGGAGGTTTTTTAATTGTATTAGATCAAGATAGTCAAATATTAGACAAAACAGAATCTAAATGGTATTTAAGTGTTATTGATTTAGAAAAAGTTGATTTTGGTGGACCTCGTAATAGAATGGCTCAAATTGAATTGTTAGAAACAAATAATTTAGCTAAAGTTGGATATTCATTTGTAGTAGATACTGATCAGTATGCTAAATTCAAAACAGCAAAACCAAAAATAATACCTCGCAAACCGAGTTTAGGTCAAACGTTGCAACAATATAAAGATATTGTTCCAGATTACGAATGGGAACAATTTGTAAAGATACATCTTGATCCAGATTATGACACAAATACTGGTGGTAAAACAAATGATGCTGGTGAATCAGTATATGCTGATGAATTACGTTCTATGTTAAATAAAGAAAAACAAGAATCTGATGTTGTAGATGCTGAAGATGTTGTAGATGCTGAAGATGTTGTAGATGCTGAAGATGTAACCAATGCTAAATTTCAAGAAGTATTAAATAATTTTTACATTAAATTTAATTTAACTGGAGAATCAGAATATATAAATTTTGTAAGAACAAGTAAACGACCAGATGGA
>JGI24006J15134_10002399_pt1 | contig 10340 bp, 15 predicted proteins | sample LinPmetageLP53_FD_15134 | JGI IMG/M metagenome (IMG submission 15134) | reverse complement strand
CGTTGCAGATCTCTTCAAACTTAGCAATCTTTTGCTTTATTAGAATCTTTGCACCACCAATACCTGGTGTTTTCTTGCAACCCTCCAACAAGTTAAGTTGACATTTTAACTTGGCAATTTCGTTTTCGTATTGCTCAATCATGCTGCCTCCTCCTTGTAGTCATAGTTTGGATAATTTCTAATCATTGTGACCTCTTGGTATTTTTGTTTGAACCCTGGCAACTTGCCGTACTTTTCTTTGTAAGCCAAGACAAAAACACCTAAGTCACAATCTTCTTCCAGGTAAGCCATGTCGCCAATTAAATAGCTGTAGCCAGTAATTTTGTCAGCAACTCCTAACTCAACTAAATTTCCCAAAGGCACGGCCAACCAACCATGCCCAGGATCTTCGTAAAATGTGTAAGTTTTGTTTTTCATTACGCCACCTCCTTCTCTTCTTGTGCTCTCTGCTCCGCACCGGCTGCCTGGTTGGCAACCGCGTTACAGAACCAGTAAGCGTTAGTTTCATACCAGTTCCCAGTCTCACAAGCTTGGTACTCATAAGTCTTGACCAAACCGTAAAGCCTCATTGGCTTCATGTAAGCCGCTTTTTTAACGGCGTTTGCAACACCAGCCAAGTACGCTTGCTTCTCTTCAACACTCCCCAAGAAACCGCCAGCGACCTTTCCGGGGTATCTGGCTTCACAGCTGGCAATGTTCTGCAAGGCCAAAGCGTTAGCAGCCTCTTCGGCGCTTTCGTATTGGACCAACTTTTTGGTCGCTGCGTTGTAGAATCTGCCCTTACTGTTGTAGATCCCGTTTTTGAAGTTTGCTGCCGCAATGGCCCCGATTTCTTCTTCATTCATTAAGTAACAACTCATTATATATTCTCCAAACTATTTGTTGGTAGCGCGAGCTCCCCAGAAACGGTTTTACTATAGTCGCTAGGGTCTACAATTTTTAATTGCGCGTACTTGTCTTCGCCTATTGTTCTAAACCCCAACACCACGAAACATCCTGCCACTTTGCCTTTTACGATTTGGTTTATTTTAAATTTCATTTTTTTTCCTGGTTTATTTAACTTACAACCCCATTATACATATCGTGTCGTTAATTGCAACTATTTATACTATATTGCACAAATTAAATTGCTCGCGTTAAGATGCTATGATTGTTTTTAGGAGAAAATACGAGGAATAGCTCTAGTCCGCGTCCAAGTGCATAAAGTTGCACAAAAGTGTTGCATAAATGTGCATAAATGTGCATAATGAAGTTGCAGATAATGAAATATAGATAAGGACCTGTAATATGTTTGCTGGGTTTCAAAAGGCTTTAGAGGTTGCCGCTACCGAGTATGAGGGCTTGTTCGACAAGAACGATTTGCCCATCATGTTCCACGCGATGGCCGTTGCCAGGCCCATGATGAAAAAATATGGCGAGGTTCATGCCATTGTTGGATTGTTGCACGACGCTTACGAAAACCCCTGGAGCACTGAAGAGGATTTTGTCAGCTGTGGTGAGATCTTCGGTCCAGAGGTTGAGGCTGCGGTCAGAGCTATTACCAAGGCTCCAGGTGAGAATTATCTGGAAGAGTACATCCCCAGGTGTTTTGCCAACCCGATTGCAAAAGCAGTTAAGGTGTGCGACCTCAAAAACAACTACAATGGTCTTGACAATATACCCAAGCCTGCCGACAGAAAAAGATTGGCAGCCAAGTACGCAGCAGCATTGCTCATGGCAGGAGAATAATATGGAAAAGATAGAGAGTTATTGGACCTGGGAAGAGGCGCCAGGCGTTTTAGTTGACTACGGCGATGATAATTTTGGTGGATTTCACCTTGCCCAAGGCTCTGACGAATGGGAAAAACAAACAGAGTGGGATGTCGTCCAGTGGTTTAAAGAGGGTAAAAAGCTATCTAAGCCCAGTTTTGAAATGAAATACGGAAAGATTGGGGACCAGCTTCCACAACTCCCCCTTTCATAAACTTATCAACAAGCTGCTCCACAATAGCAGGATCCGCTGCATCAAAGGCAGCACCAAACAGGCGCCTCTGCTCAGCAAGCGCCTTATTATATAGCTTCAACTTAGTGCCAGGTATCTCATGGTTGTACCGGCCCTCTAGCCTCCTCGAGTAATCATACCAGCGGTGAGCTCCCTGCTCCCCCGCATCAAACATTTCAGGTGTTTTAATCTGGATCTCAGCAACAATCATCTTACCATTCTTATCTGGAACCAGGATGTTCATCTTGCGATCAAAATAACCAGATTCGGGTATGCGCTGCCAACCTCGGTCGATAGTCGTATACATCTGGCCTATTTGACTCACGGCCTCTTCTGCCTGGTCTGCAGTATCTATATAGATCGTTGTTCTTACGCCATCGGTGAAGTCTGCCGGCGCCAGGCCCCTTCTCTTAATCTTAGTCGCTATGCTTTTCGGCGTCTTAACCTCAACATCAAACTGGCTGCCATCCTTTAGGTTAATAAACTTATCAGCCTTCTTGCCACCAACTGACTTAGCCACTGAATCAATGTTAGCCTGGAAGGAAGGGTTCACTGTGTTAGCTCGCTGGACCATGTCCTCAACCGAGTCAAGATCACCTTGCTTTCTTTTCAGGGCAGCTTCAGCTTTCCTTACCTCATCAATACCAAACTCCTGGTAGATCTCCTTGGTCCTAATTGGGGGCTGCATCACTACTGGAAGATTGGTGTCAAGCGCACCTATGCCCTGGTCCTTAGAGCTAGTTTTAACAATATTAATAATACTATCGTCCGCAACAACAAAATTTACACCACCACTATTGTCTCCACCTAAATATTTTCCACCATAAGGTAGTTTTCTGGGTGAATCCCATTCTGCATGTTTTATTCCATCCGGCGATCTAAACATTTTTTCGTTGGGTCCATGATGAAAATAATCAGCTACTTCTTTTGCGCTTGGGTTTGTTTTTACAAAATCCTCTGGCAAAATTTTCTCTAGCTCTTTTCTTAGACCAGCAGGTTGTCCAGATAAATCTGTTGTCATGTCAAGTAATTTATCTTTTGGGATCTCAACCTTGTAAACAAAACCCTCTGGCCCAGCATATTCTGCGGCTATTTTTTTGCCTTTTATATTTCGGCCTGTAAAGTAAAAACCGGCACCATACCTGTCAAGTCCTTTTAGCATCCCAAATTCGTCTAGCGGTCTTTTGCTTAAATCAAACCTATCAAATTTTGTTGGGCTGCCATGTAGGCCAGTTATTACCTTATCTAAACCGGCAATGCCTCTGAGCGCTTTGCCCGCTGCGCCAACACCTTTGAGCGCACTACCCACAGTAGCACCTACTAACGGACCTGCCGCCCAGGCAGCATCTCCAAGAACACCTAATCCCTGAAGGCCAGCATCCAAATACCCCCAACCACCCCGCTGTAAATTTTCCGCCATGCTGGGCATGTGTTCTGCGGTAAATGCCGATTGCTCACCCGTGGGCAGACCAGGCATTCCACCGGCTGCATCAATGGTGCCAGCGCCAGGAGCAAACTGAGATCCAAACCAGCTCAGCTGAGAGCTGCTAGGCAAATAGTCGAATATATCGATGTTGTCTACAGGACCGCCGTCTTGAAATGTTCTGTTGTACCGAAGAAATGCGCTGCCCCTTTCGGGGTTTAATTCAAAATTGAGGCTGCTATTGTCTCCTACGGGCCTCGAGAGCGAGTAAGTTCCTTCCTTGCGTTTGATGTCACTCACAACCGGCAAATTCAATCGCCTCATTACCTCGTTCAATATCACGTCGTTGCTGGTGTACCCACGCTGTATGCGGTCACGAAGAACCTCTAACAGCTGATCCCGTATTGTCTGTTCTGGGGTAAATTGTATATCTATAGCGTCCGCCGCCACGCCTCGGTCAAGTGCGTCAGGCTTAAAGATATCAATATCTTGCGTAGCCATATAACAATTTTACTTTTTAGGTTTTGCTTTGGATTTCTTGAGCGCAGAAGCGCTGGGTGCGCCTATAGACCCCGGTTTTCTCATCGTTTCGCCGGAACCACGCTTAATACGTTTCCGCTTGGCGTGTATGTTCGCCCACAATCCTTTACTTTCTCTGCTAGCCATCAGTACATTATCAATTGATACCGCTATATTTGCAACGATAGGTGCCCCAGTTTCGCCTCAACACCTCAAACCACTGTTCCAAGGAAATAACACAATTTAAATAGGGGTCTACCTTCCATTCGGGATTTATGGCGTGCATGGGGATGCAAACCTGTATGGGTTTATGGTTGTACCGAAAAATCAGAATTGGAATTTTTTTCCCGGCGGACTCAATAGTCTGCTTTAGCCATTCCGGCTTGTAGGTCCAACCTTCTTTGTAGTGTTTGCATTCGACCGAGTGAAATGGGATATCAATATCAGTGAGATTCGCGGTCTGATATTGATCCAGGTTGCGCTTGCAACTGAAATCAATACTTTCGATCTCAAAAAAATTATTAATTTTTTTTACGACGGTCCTTTCAAACGTGGCACCCTTGGTGCGGCTCAATGCTGACATGGAAAAACAGTATACGCGGAGAATCTGAAGGGCGGTACAGAATTTTGGTTATTCTATGCGGCGAACTCAGCTATAGCTATACACCCACCGCCGATTTCTCTCTAAAGGGGTGCCGGCAAGAAAATCAAAGAAAAACCACAGGAAAAAACTGACTCTAAGGGACCCCTATCCTAAGTCATTGGTATATAANGGCTTTCTGTCATCAGGGCGCAGTGTACAGATACTTGCAACTTTTAGCAGTGACCCCTATGGACAGAGAGGACAAGATGGCGCGCGCCGGCGCATCGACAATAACTCTAGTAATATCAATAAGTTATGGAGATTTTTAATTTTTTCGGGTTTTGGGGCTCCAGCCGGGCGACGGGTCCGTTTCCAGTTGTATTACCTAGAAGTCTTTGTCCGATAGCTCAGTTTCTTCGGCGCTCAGAAGCTTTGATAGCCTGTCCTTGATGTCATCCTTACTCATCGTGTTGAGGTTCGCATTGATATTAATGTTCTGAGATCGGTTCACGGACAGCCCGGCCAGCTGGTTGAGCTCCTTAATTGCGCTGACACTAGCGTTGTAGTGACCAGACCCGAATGCTGTCTCGGCAATCTTCCATAGCATNGTGCCCGTCTTCTGCGGCGTGATGGCGTACCTCTCGGCCAGTTCATCCTGGCGAATGCGAACCGCTTTGGTTACATTCGGAAAGGTCTTGCCGTTCAACATCTTGTTGGCAGCAGCGCCAGGGAACTCGAACCCAGCGTTTCGGGCAGCCGCTGTCTGTCCGCACGCACCTTCGGTGTAATGCCACACGAAGCTTGCTTGCATCGCTGTTATCCCAAACTCTTCATCCTTGTCGAAGGTGTCCGGCACGGTTACAAGTTTAGGTTTGTCCTTCTTCGGTCTACCAGCCATCTGAACTCCTGTTGTTATAGTAATTATTAAAAACTTTCAGCCCTTCCTTCTGCGTATAAGCTTGCTCTTTAAACGCCTCTCTTTCTAAGCAGTTCATAATAAACCATCGCATGAAGTTTCTCTCCTTGCTGTGCCTGTCGTCGTAAGTAAAAACTAAATCATCGTCCATTACTTTCTCCTCTATTAAGGGGGTAGTGTACCCATCGCCCCTATATATACATTCTGTACTGCGTATAACCGCTATTATATGGCGTTATACTCCTTCTATAATATAGTTATATATATAAAGGGTAGTACACTGTATGTAGTATAACCCAGTAGCCATAAGGCTTTGGGCCCAGGTTACAGCCCAAGTGTAGGGTACGTTAATTCTCCCCAGCGCTCATAAAATCACTGCTGCAAATTTTATACAAACTTGCACATCGCTTCAAAATTACTTTAATGCAGTGTGTTATGGTTGTCTTCCGCCACTATCACGCCGGTCAATTCACTCACTATTTCGCACCCTAAATCCTCACAAATTAACTCCGCTTCTGCCCGTGTCTTCGCCACAATAATTGGTCCTTCGTAATCGTCACCATCCCAGTCAAATTGAGTAAGATAAAGCTTATGGTTGAGCATTAATTATCCCAGCTCTTATAGTCAACACTAAGACTGGGATCTCGGTCCGGGGTTGTGTAGTCGAGGTCGTATATTTTCTTACCATTACTTCTTCTTGGTTCCACCCCATTCATTGCCATCACTCGATTGGCATCTTTAAAGTCCGGCATCCGTGGGTTAGCTATCCCTAAGTCGCGCAATAATTTGGTCATCTGCACTGGTTTGGTGTCCTTACTATCAAAAATAACGTGCTGGAGCACTAAGTCTTCCACACTTGATTGTGTTCGGTAGTCTTCATTAGATCGGTCAAGCATCTTCCGCTCATCGGGCGTCAGAAACCAATTCTTTTGCCCAGGCACATACAGCGTCTCCTTCACCTCAGCCCAGAGCTGCTGCATATCGATGCCATGGTTAAAGTTTATCCGCTTCACTGGTATCACCCAAAACCTACGGTTTCCCGACGTATCAGTCAGGAATTCTCTTGCGTTGACACTAGCATAGAATGCGGTACGCCTTTGATACGTTGTGCTGGCGCGGTCATATGGAAGCCTGAGCTCGTCATTCTTACTGGTGATGAAAGCTTTCAGCTGGTCGATGTCGGCCTTCTTAAAGGTGGACTCAATCTCACCCAGCTCCACAATCCAATGGCTGACCGCACGCTTCACACTATCCTTATCAGTCGGGTTAAGCATGGCGCCTTCCAATAGCCAGCCCTCATCATAATTCGCAAGCCGCTTGAACCACAACGTCTTCCCTAGTCCTTGGGCACCTTGCAGCACAAGGATGCCTTCAAGCTCCACACCATTCTCCTCACAAGCTGCCGCACAACAGCTTATCAGCCACTTCTTCATCAGCATCTCTTTAAGCTTCTCGTTCTCAGGACTGCCTATCGTGTCGAGAAACTCCTGTAAGCGCGAACGCCCGTCCCATTTCCTTGATTCCATCCACTGCTTAACAGGATTCCACTCGACGGCCAGCACCTTCAGGTAGTCCCGAACCTTGGCGTGCGGAATACCCATCTGTATGCAACGGTCTTCAATCTCAATAAGGGAAGCCTCTTCTTTCATGTCAGCGATGAACTTTGTGTTGGGAATATCGATTTCCATGCGTTTCTTAATGACATTATAGAGGCAACTCACCCCGTTGACCGTGAGCACGCCCTGTATATTGTCTTTCGTGTTGAGATATCTGCCGGTGCTGCCGCGTACAAAATCATAATCTACCGGCACGTCTATATTTTTAAGCATCGGGCTGACAATCTCGCCCTCTAGTGCCTTCACTTGGTTCTTATGGTCGTTATAGTCACCCTTAGACTCAGGCATGAACACGTCGGCCTGACCGTGCTTCTTACGAATAGCTCGGCACGCTTTTATAGCTTCCTTCTCACCCGTGTTGGAATCAGGGTCGTTATCGGCGATAAAAACAAACTTACGGTCGTTCAAAAACTCAAAAACCACCTCGGCAACCGGCATAAGGTTGTAAGCGTCGAAACACACTATCACCGGTTGGCTAAAATCTTGGTGATAACTCGCTGCAGTCGCGTAACCCTCGGCAAAGTTAATTGTTTGGCTGGTCTTTAAGACCTCCGGTCCTAAGATAAAAAAACTACCCTTCTTCTTTGAACCAGTGAGGAATTTCTTGGCGCCATCTGGGCTGATGTATTGTATGCCGACAATTGTCATTTGCGCGTCATACATAGGCATCATTAGGAGCCCTTCTTTATTAACCTTGAGGCCACCGTAGCTAAGTACCTGTTTTTTCTCCAAATAAGGGTGCCGTTCGCATGGTTCGGCCTGGTCCCAAAGAAATTGCGAGCGCTTTGCGGCCTTAGTGTAGCTTTCAGCCTTCTTAACCTCCGCTTGACGCTGTAGTTCGGCAATTTCTTCTTGATGCTCCCTTGTCATCTTAAAATTACTCTGATTCTCTGGTTTCCAGATACTCGTCGGTTCCGTGGCTGACACACGGTAGTCGCCAATTCGGCCAAACGGCACGCTTTGGTCTAGCCAGAGCTGATACCAGCCAACTAGCTTGCGCGCTCCGCCGACATTAATATAAGCGCGCCCAATGCTGCCATCCGTCACCAAACCCTTCTTAGGGTCGGGCTCTAACCCGCTGCTTTGCAAAAAATTATTGAAGTCACTCCTGTGATCTCCAGTGAACGGCCGGTGCATATTTTTAGGGATGGGACGACTAACTTTTAGTGACATAGGCTCAATTTCAGTTTGATTTGAATTATAATAAGTTGCATAATAGTATACATCTCTACAAACACATTCAACCAACAATAAGGAAAAAATTATGGGATTAACGATTTCAAGCGGCGGCGGCGACTACGAAAACTTAGAGGCTGGCCGTTACAAAGCAACGTGTTATAAGCTTGTAGATGCTGGCACAAGAGAAGAATCATACCAGGACGGCCCTTTGAAAAAACGGCATCTCGTCTATATTTACTGGGAGGTTACACATAAACAAGAAGTCGATGATGGTGCCGAGCACTGGGAAGAAGTGCGTATGGCAGACGGGCGACCGTTTTCCGCGTCAAAGAAATACACCGCATCACTTAATGAGAACGCGGCGTTGTTTAAAGACCTGAAGAGCTGGCGCGGACGACCGTTCTCGGACGTTGACTTGGCCGGTTTCGAGCTACCAAAAGTATTGGGTGTGACCGCTGAGCTTGAGATGATTAAACAAAACAAAGATGAGCTTGGCGGCAGAGTGAAAGTTGAAGGTGTCTATAAACCAGAAGGTGGTATGAAAAAAGTGACTACCTCTAATAATCTGCAGTGTTTTGACATTGACGTTTATGCACAGGAGTTTGCAGGCAAGAGCTCTGATGAATCGAAGGCCATGTGTGACATGCTTGAAGACATGCCGCCGTGGATGATAGAAGAGATTGACCAGAGCTTTGAGGTGCAGGCGGTGCGTAATAAAAACACGTCACCTGCATCAGCGCCCGAACCTGGGGGGTTAGCAGACCTGGCGAAAGCCGACACTAAGATTGATCTAGAAAAACAGTATGAAACGGCTATCAGGTTTGATGACGACATACCATTTTAAGCATGGGAATTCGACTAACGATGAAACGAAAATGCAACCCGTATCAACGACCCATCGCGTTTACAGAAGCAAGCGACACAGGAGATGCGTTCGATCTCAAAGTGGGTCCATACATTTTTTTACAGACGACTTATGACGGCAATTTATTTCATGCGCCCGGACAAATGTTTGTTACAAAACAATGGGTTAATGATTTATCTAACCGGAAAAAAAGCCAGCACATAGAAAAAGAGTATTGGTCCGTAAAGAAAATAAGATACCAGCACCGCATCACACACCATGTTGACGAATGGGAGAATGATGCTTATGTTTAGAAAAATAGTATCTAAAGAGGTTGTTAAAAAAAATGATCCCAAGTGATTTTGAATCTGTTGATCAGCCTGAACACTACGCCCTTTCTGCGATGGAGTGTATTGATGCTATGGCTGCCGTATTTGGGCTGGAGGACACCCAGAAATATGCTGAGATTGCAGCCTTTAAGTATCTGTGGCGCATGAACAAGAAGAATAAAACCTCGGTTGANGACAAGCTTAAAGCCGTATGGTATCTGCGGTACAGCATGGGAGACGACCCNAGGGCTGACTTGAATTTACGGCAGTCTGCTGCTTTAGATAAGGCCAAAAAAACTATCACTACTGCGGATCATAAAGACTCCTATGATGCGTCCGGTCCCATTGAAAGAAGATGGTTTAGACCCTAACGTCTCAGAAGGCCAATATGAACGATTATCCAGAAAGAGATTTAGACCCGCCAGAACACTGGACTTGCCATGAATGTGGTGGCCATTTCCACCTAGGTTTAAATGAAGAGCCAGAAGAAGATGAGCCTGTGCTTTGTTATAACTGCTTGCACTTTGACGGTTAAGCATGATCAACGAAGGCATGATGTCTAGTAAGACTTGCGAGTGGGCAACCCCGCAATATTTGTTTGATGACTTGGACAAAAAACACGGGCCGTTTACGTTAGATGTCTGCGCGACTAAAAAAAGTGCTAAGTGTGTAAATTATTTTGACGAAGAAATGGACGGACTCTCACAAACCTGGTCAGAAACTTGTTGGATGAACCCACCCTACGGGCGGCAGATTGGTAGCTGGATGGAAAAAGCGTACAAGGAAACCGTGATCAAAGGCAATGCAGAAAGGACAGTTTGCTTGATACCTGCCCGAACAGACACCGCTTGGTGGCATGACTACGCAGAAAAAGGCGAGTTTTACTTTCTGAGGGGAAGAGTTAAATTTGTGGGAGCAACCCACGGCTCTGCTCCGTTTCCCTCGGCCAT
>JGI24006J15134_10002398_pt1 | contig 10343 bp, 9 predicted proteins | sample LinPmetageLP53_FD_15134 | JGI IMG/M metagenome (IMG submission 15134) | reverse complement strand
TTCTTACTCCGGGTTTTAGCTTTGGCTTTTTTGCTTGCATCTTTCTTCCCTTCAGGTAAGTCCATCTCCGTCTGGGCTTCATTCTCAAAACGTTGGGCTTCATTCTCAAAACGTTGGGCTTCTAGGTCTTCAAGTAATACGCCATCGTTATTAACAATGTTAGGGTGGTTACGTTGTATCTCAGCAACAATCTGCGCTCGCTCAGCATTAGCTTGCCCAAGCATAGACTCAACCGCCGCTCTCCGCGCAGAAGAAGCGCTTATACCGTTCCTACCCCTGACACTACCGTATCGCTTCTTATCTTCAGGGGATAGCTTTCCCGCTAGTAGACTACATGCTTTAACCATTAGTTATTTCCGTGTTCGATCCGCATCCATACATCCATACTGGCACCAGAATAAGTTCCAGTAGTTACAATTCGAGCGCGGACATGCTGCCCAATAATACCTGACACTGCTGTGTCATCCGTAAGAGCGTCGGCTGTACCTACATGATCTGCTACAACAGCAGTCTCTTCGCGCACTGAGAGATATTTAACTGCATCAGCAGAAGCAAATGCAAAGGCCATGATGTCAGTCCATGTGGTCTGGTTATCAAAGCAGGTTTGTATATACACAGTAGCCTTGGTGCCACTAGAGCCAGAAGTCCAGTTGCACATAACTGTAAGGCCAGCAGTCTCGTCGGGAAGACGGTGTACTTTACCCCGTGTAGCAATAGATTGCGCACTAGTAACAGGGTGGTCGATCACAAGATGTTGTATAGAAGCCATAGTATATTCCTTATCTAAAGTCTGGTTAGTATTTTAACATGTATTATGCGTTCTTCGCTAAACAATTTCGTAAAGCTTGTAATGCACCAATACGACTATCGCTTGCTTCTAATGCTTTACGCACAGTAACTGCCTGCAAACGCCCCTTCACTGGCACGTTAATAGTAGGTTCTCCTACAAAAGTAGGTGTAGTAGGAAACGGCGTACTCATAGGTGCGTCAAACGCAGGGAAGTCAGAACTTGGAACTTGATCTGCAACACCACCCTGTAGGTTTAACTCCCGTTGATCTAGTGGCGTGGAAGGGATTGGGTTAAAAAAGTTAGCTTCCTGCATACGTAGCTGCTCAGGAGTAAGCTGGCGTTGTGCATCTAGTGCCTGTTGCTGCGCAATCCTGCCCGTAGCCGTTAGGTCAGGAGCTAAAATAGGTGGAGCTAACGTAGATGGATCAAACGGCATTTGAATAGGAGGTATATTCTGTTGAGCTACATCAGTAGGAGCTGGTGTCAAATCTACTTCAGAAGGTATAGCTAGTGTAGACGGATCAAACGGCGTAGGTGTATCACTCTGCTCAAGTAAAAGTTGTTCTTCAGGTGCAGCTAACTGTTCAGGTGGAAGCGGATCGTACGGTAGTTGTTGTTGTTCTACACCTTCAATAGCCGGTTGTTGATACGTTATTTGTTTTTGTTCACCATCGCTAGCAATACCTAATAAGTCTGCGTTTTCTTCAGTTGTATCAACTGGTTTTCTACCTTTACGTAGCACCGAAGCTCCGCCTGACATAGTGCCACCGACAGCAGCGCCAGCAAAAAAGGAGTTAACTAGACGATTTATACCTTCACGAGATGTAATATCTACTTCTTCGTTTTGGGTTAACAACAAAGTTTCTTGGCCCGCTTCAGTTAAGCCTTCACCTACACCACCAAGAGCTACAGCACCCACAAAGTTTTTGCCCCGTTTAAGCGCGTTTCCCTTTCCTCTGAATGGTACTTTTGTTCCTTTTGCAAAATACCCAAAGCCAACAAGCTCAGGAAGCGATTCGAGTAAGGCGTAAGGAACAGCTAAAGCAAGGGCTGCTGGCCGATCAGGAGTACCGCTATCAAGCTGTTCACCATAAGTATCGGCTGCGCCATAAGCATAGTTACTTCCGTAGGTAGCTGCTGTTGCGCCACCTATTCTAGCTTGTAACGAGCCACGCTTTAAAACTTCTTTGGCAGCGCCTTTCATGTTAAACGCAGCAGCACCACTTGCTGCTTCACGAAGAAGTTTCATTTCCCCAGCTTCAAGCGCTTCACCTGCTGCTTTCCTTTTAGCAATATCAAGGATAGCTTGCTTAACACCTTGCTTACCTCCGAGAGCCATCATTGCGCCACCGATGGCAGTAAACGGATTAGCACCTCCACCTGCAAGTGCGCCAACACCTGCACCTGCAACAGCAGCAAGAGCAGACTCAATAATGTTTGGACCTTGCTGGGCTAAAGTACCCACAAACCAACCAATAGGATCAGACGCTACGTCTTCTGTAAATGTACGTTGGTATGGTTCATTATAACGTAAGTCTTCAACTTGTTGCTCAACGACTGCCTTCCCAGCTTCTTCAGCACCAGCCAATTGCATACCGTAGCCGCCAAGTAACTGTAAGTTATCAATCCCAATACCAAAGTTCTTTTTAGCTAAGCGCCCAAGGGTAGGGTCTATAATCTGTTTTAAGTAACCTTTATATTCATCTGGACTAACAGCACGATAGCCTGCAGGCATCGGACGATCAGGCCCATCAAGTGCCGCTTGAGACTCCACGGCAGACTGGTGATCGTCTGTGTCAAATTGTTTTCCGTTAACCCACCATCTACCTCCTTGGCTAATACCTACAGTGCTGGGTGCGCTCTGCTGACGTACAGGCGCAGACTCCATTGGCCCCGCCGGGGGTAATAGTCCTGCTGATCGAGTTTCGTTAAACGCAAAAGACGCATCTGGATCATATGTAGCATCAAGAGGTATTCCTGTATTAGGTACTAGTGCCATTATTACACCTTATAACTTATATGCAGAAGTAGGGCTACCTTGGGAAATAGGTACAAATTCTAGTCGGGTCTTACCGTCTTCCCCCTCAACAGGAGTAAGAACTGATAGGTTGCCAGCAAAGTCTTGTTTGAACATATCGTCTATTCCCTTAATAAGCTTAGCTTGTTTATACTGTTCAGCCATTAACTTATATTTACCTTTAACATTTTCTAAACGTTGAGAAAGCTGGTTATCTATGATTTTACCGCTTAGGTCAGCATCAGCGGCTATCTGTGCAGCACTAAGCGAATCACGTAGTTTCTTAGATGACTCCCTGCGTTGCTGGGATACCATTTGTTTTTTAGTCCACCGCTGCTCTAGTATTTGCCCATCTATACTCATATACCACGTATCTTCAGAGGCCTTTCCAATTAGAACATTTTGACCAGACTGTTGAGATAATATCTGGCTTAGCATGCGGGGATCGTCACTAATATTAAACGTATCAAGAGCCTGTTGTGTTGCAAGGTTTTCAATCAATACACTGTTAGCGTCTAGCTTACTTTCAAGCCTAGATGCCGCACCGGGCGTACCTAAAGCCATACGCATCTGACGTTTAATATCTTCACGTTGTTGCTGCAAACCGCGTAGCTCTTCAACACGAACAGTAAGTGGCATAGGACCGGGTTCTTTTAGTTTAGAAATAGGTTTAGTATCTATACTCTTGGCAACACTAGTAACACCTTGAGCAATACCGGGTTGTTGTTTAGTAAGTTTACGAGTAGCACCTGTACTGTCTTTAATTGTTACCCCTGCAGTTTGCGTTGTAGGTTGTGCTATATCCATTGACACTACTGGCACACCATTGCGCGTTGTGCTAACTCCAGCTTGTGTTGTAGGTTGTGTTGTTTGTGTTGGCACTGCTAGTGGAGTTGCTGTTTCTTTAAGACTTCTATACACACCGACAGGATCATTTATTGCCCTCTCTAACTCAATGGGATTTTGCATAAAGTACTGCTCAGCTTCGTCGCTGTCGTACCAATCAGTGATTACACCTTGGGCTTGTCGTTCAGCAGCTTGAGATGCGTTATCGAGAGCATAACCTTTTAGCTGACCAAAGAAACCTGTTGCAGGCCCGGTATCAACTCCACGGACATTCCCACTGCTAAGTCCGTACCTAATTGATCTAAGCCGAGTATCAAACCGATCTCTATTAAAACCACCACCAAAGTCTTTTTCAAGTTGAGATAGATTTGGATTGTTTCGTATTGCTAAACCACGATTATCAATATTTGAGTTAGGGTCAAAATTAACTAACTGTAGCCCTTGTCCGGCAAATGAGTCTGGATCAGAACTACGTACAGTTTGCGTAGGTTGAGCTTGAGCAGCTTTAGCCTTAGCAGCATTAGCTCTAGCAACAGCTTGAGCTTGAGCTTGAGCAGCCGCAGCTTTCTGCGCTTGAGATTGCTCGTTTAAACCGGAAGCCTGTGGACCTTGACTAACAACAGGTAGGGTAAGCCCTTGAGCTGGACGCTGATCTTCATCACGGGCATATAGACGCTCATTCTGCAGGTCTACAAACCTCTGGTAATCAAGCGCTCCTTGAAGAGCTTGGCTACGTTTTGCGGGGCTAGTTGTAAAAAATGCCATTATCCGTTATCCTAACTTTAGTAAACGTTTTCTTTCGCGCTCAGCCGCACTATCTGTGCCAAACGCACTGGCAAAATATGGCTCAACTATACCTGCGTAATTATCATACTCTCCTTGGCTACGATCATAACGTGCATCAGCAGCTTTTAGATCGCTAGCTAGATTACCAGCATAGCCTGAACCTGTTGGAGATGCACTTAATGCAGCACCAGTTAACCCTAAACGCTTACTCTCTGCTTCCTGACGGCCTTGGGTAAAAGCAGTACCAGCACCACGGGCCATGTCTAACGCATTTCTACGTCGTGTTGCGTCAATCATACTAGGGAAGTAGCCACTAGATTTACGTAAACCTGCAGCATTAGCTCTAGCAAGTGCATTTTTCGCTGCAACAGCAGATTCTTGCCCAGCGGCAAAAGGGTTAACATTTAGTGCCTGTTGATAAAGAGCGTCAGCTCTATCCGTTTGTTTTTCTATTTGACCCTGTTGGAAATCTCTAGCTTCATTAAGACGAGCCATAGTCGCTCGTTCTTCATCAGTTACGTTAGGTTCATCACTCGTCAATAGGTTACCAACGCCCATAGTAGTAAGCTCTCCTGCAGCTCTTGCGGCATTTTCACCAGTGAAAAGTTTTTCTGGCAATTCAGTAATAAAATCACCAGCCTTAGACGGTAAGTCCCTAATAGTATTACCAAGGCGCGTTGTAAAACTTTGAGGGGCAGGCAAATTTGCTGCGTTAGCTATTGTAGGGCCTACCCTACTAACAGCACCGGCAGATGAAAGTTGTTGGCCTAAAGGCACATTGGAAGGGCCTAAAACATTAGTAAAAGTACCAATGGGTTTTATTGCCGTATCTATACCGGGAACTGGAAGAGGGTTATACGAGCCAGCAGGTAAAGAGACAAGTCCTGTTGGTGATTGGGTAAAAGGAGCTTGTAGCCCTGCTGATGAGTTAGCGACTGTAGGGCCTAGCTGTGGTGCGGCGGAAGGAAGTGGGTTATAATATCCGCTAATACCGCCACCAATACCTCCACCAAGAGCACCCATTGCAATATTTTGGTCAGTAAGAGCAGCTATTCCTGCTCCAAGACCTGCACCCACAATAGCACCACCTACTACCGCACTACCAACAGCAGCAGATAATCCTATAGAAGCTGCAATGGGGGCAGCAACGTAAGGTACAGCGACAGCAGCAGCAATAGCAATAGCGGTCTTAAGTCCTTTACTACTACCTTTATGTTGTGTGGGGGTAAGAGCCGTTGAAGACATTAACTCTGACTTCAAGCTGGGAACAACTACGATATCCATATCACATCTCCGTAAGGTCTAAGCGGACCGTTTCATAAATCCTGTTAAAGCCGTACCGCTTAAGGATACGCGCCATTGCGGGGGAGGCAGAAGCTTGCATAGTACGGACACCATTCATATAGGCCCAGCTACATACGTGCTTCCAAAACTTGCTAGTTAGCAGGTCAAGCTCCCGTCCACCAAGAGCGGTGACGTTCATTACTGCGAACTGTGGGTATGCTTGTAGTTCTAAAATGAGTGCCAAAGCTACGTCTGGCAGTTCACCTTCATCGTTCTTAACAACAATCGCGTACATACGCCCTGCTTTAACACCTTCATAGATATCATTTATAGTCATCTCACCGTGCATAGCAGTATCTACACAACGCTGAAGAACCGCAGAAGCCTGCGGCCAGTAGGTGTCTAACATCTCTACAGTAGATAATAGTATAGGCTCATACCCCTCAAGGGCATCGCGCTCTACAGTTGGTTCTACCAGTTTAAGCTTTTGCTGTGCCATCTCTACCAATCATTTTATCAAAGAAGTCAGTGCCCTTAGCAAGGACAACGTTTTCTGGGATTATGTACTCACCTTTATGGGCATTAATCGCAACGCTTCCGTCAGGGTTGCCACTTTGTAACGGTCCTCCACCCATACGCATAGCAGCCTGTGGAGGCTGACTATCAGATTGAGGCACAGGTTGTCCACCTTGTGGTTGTCCGCCCTGCATCTGAAGAGCTTTACCTGCCAGAACAAGTGAGAATACTAACCCTTGATCGTACTCTGGGGGTATATCCTCCTCGTCACCTAGCCCCTGTTGGATAGCAAACTGTCGCAACTGAGGATACAACTGTGGGTTCTGAGCAGCAGCAATAGCAAGCTGTACAGCCATGTTAAGTTCTTGTGCGGTAAGTTCTCCATCTTGCATAAGCTGTTCTATACTAGCTTTAATTTTTAAAATTGCTTGTGGGTTATTCTGCATCAAACGTTGCATTTCAGCTTCCATCTGTTGCATAGAGACCGGTTGTTCTTGCGGAGCGCCTTGAGGCATAAGCCCTGCAACTTGTTGTGGTCCACCGGGCTGCACCATGCCTCCCTGCTGGTAAGAAGGGCTTTCTTGAAACGCCATTGAAGGGGGCATTGCACCGGGTTGTGGTACACCTTGTTGTAAAGCGCCAACGGTAGATGGATCAGCTATGTTATACATAGGATCAGTAGCAAGCTTAATCATCTCTTCAATGCTATCTTCGCCGTATCCAATTCCTTCGGCCATACTAAGCTCCTGTTAAGTTACGTATTAGCAAGTCTAATGCTTGTCTGGTAGTAAATAAATCGTTAGCTAATACCTGTACATCATTTCGCAAATCATTAATTGTAGCTGCGCTTGCAGCAGAGGCAACGTCAGCAGGTGTAACACCACTACTTCGGTTAACTGCACCCATTTCTTGTTCCCCAACTTGCTCAACAGTAAGGTCACCACGCACAACCGCCATACTTGCAAGATCAGATTCCCCCCTAGTACCAGTAAGAAGCTCAACGTTTTCTTTAAATGCGCTAAGTAATATAGACTGTGCAACAATCTCTGTACTTGGAACTTCTGGGGTAGCTACGTATCGTTTAACCATTATGCTTTTCTCAACCCATCTGGAGTCTCACCTAAATGAATAGCTCTAACTCTAGCTGCACTAGCAACTGACACTTCGAAAGTATCAGATTTATAACCTGAAGGACAGCGGAATATACTATCGTTAGTTATAGTCTGTGTATACACAAGAGACTTGTTTTGGAATAATTTAAATACAACTGAGTAGGCACTGGGAACAGTTCGTATAGACCTAACTAATGCGCTAAGTCCTGATGGCCCGTTAACTATACCTGTGTTAAACCCACCAAAGTTGTTAACTTCTACACCGTCAGTGCCTGTATAATCAGTTGGACCGTTTATTGCTCCTAGCTGCTGGCTTTCTGCCCATATTGCAGTGTTATAAGCCGGAACACTATCGTTATAGGTTGTGTAAGCTGCTGCATCTTCAGCAGTAATAGTATAGTCAGCTATAATGCGAGCTGCGCCTAAGTTAATATAGTCTTGGGTAACAACGGTTTTAGACTTCCACTCCATCGGACGCAGCGGAGACGATGCACTTCCCCACTGAGTAATACTTCCTAACGTGTCACTTGAAGTATAAAGCGCGTTATCTAGTACATCGGTCCATGCGCTGTTAAATTGATGTCCTGTAGTAACGTAGTATCCGCCGATCTCTTCATTCCGCTCAAACAGAAACGATCCTGTGCTGTGCGACCCAAAATACTTATCATTATAAAAATGTCCTACAATAGTAGTAGGATCAATGTCATCATCCCATGTATCCCAATCGTGAATATACTTAGTTGCTAAAGCTATACCCGCAGGGGACCAAAGAGCTAGACCGCCATACGTAGCAAACAACACACCATAACCCATGTTAACCACAGACCTTTTGGATAGGCAGGGGTAGGGGGTATCAATACGCGAAACACTCAACGTTAACGGGTCATTACCTGACACACGAAATGCGTATGTATCAGTCAACACAATCAAGTAACCACCAACAACTTCGAGAGCTACAATTTCATGCTCAAACGTTACGCGGTACTTTATCGGCCAAGCCCACGGTTTGTTTGGCTCAGCAAAGCACAACTGGTTGTCAAAGAACCCAGCAACCATGTTATTTTGTGCAAGAGTTAACCCAATCATTGCAGTATTAGGAGGATCAAAGTCATCAGTAAGTAGTATATCTATAAGATTTAAGTGGTCAAAGTCGTCTGTAAAGCTATCGTTAGTTATCACACCTGCAGTGTCTGCTGTACTACCTTCATCACTTCCAGTATTAGCATATGTAAAAGCTGTAGTAGATGTTACTGTAATCGCTACGTTAGCAGCGTTGTATCCAGTACCGCCGACACTAGCAACGGTAACAACCTGATTACTTATAAGCCCGTGTGCGGCTGCAGTAGTAAGAGTTGCTACGTTAGAGGATCGTGAACGATGAGTTGTTTTAATACTGTCATCACCATAATACCGCGAAGCGTAAATAGGAAGCTCGGCAACATCATGATATAATCGGCCTGTTGTATCAGCTTTAGCAGTTATGTTAGCGTTAGTAACAGCGTAGCTAAAAGCCGTATCGCTAACAACAGCAGTTACTATACCGTCCGTAACATTAAATACAGTGTCAGTACATTTTTGTAGCTTAAACCTATCTCCAACAAGAAACCCGTGGTGTGTAGCCATAGTAACTGTAGCAACGTTAGACGTAAGAGCCACAGTAGCAGTAGCTTGTGGAAACCATAAATCAGACAAGTGGTAGAACTCTGTGCCAGAAGCAGAAGCTAAAGTACGGTACAACTTTATACCTGTAATAAAATTATCCCCAGAAGGAGCAGCAGTAGGCAAAGCACTAATAGTGGATTGCTGACCTTCCTTAACAAAAAGAGTACTAGATGGAGGAGCGCCAATACTTTCTTCGCCCCAAGGAGTAAACCAAGTATATGTATAGTCACGAGTTATAGTACCACCAGCTAAATCAATAACACCATCTGTATTCGAAGTTTCACCTACGGTACCGCCAGCATTGTAGTACTCAAACGTTGTAGAACTTGTTACAGTAATCCTTGTGTTAACAACATTAAATGTTACGGGGACAGTACTAGTAAAACCGCGAATAGTAATAATATTACCATTGCTTAGTCCGTGTGCGGCTGCGGTAGTTATAATTGCTGTATTACCTGAGTCACGTTGAAACTTAGCAGAAGTAGGCGATACAAATGACGCAGCAGAAGCTGTAGGGGCGGTAGTAGGTAGTGGTAACCCAAGGTCGTAATAACTGTTAGACTCTTCGGGATAAGGCTCACTACCTGTTGTAGCTAAACTATATGTGGATACTTTAGCAGCCCCATCTCCTGAATAATAAAACCGTTGATCGTTATCAGAGGAATCAGAAAGCGTAATAATGTCTACATCGGTAGTCCATGTAAGCCAATCAATCGCACTGGTAGGAGTTGTTCGCATACCATGTAAAGCTTTTAGTGTACCTAAACGAGGTACACTCTCAATATCTTTAGGCTCGCTATAGGGAAGTAAGTCTCCAGAGTATAGCTGTAAGTTGTGCGCAGTCTGTGCAGCACCGTCAGGAAGAAGTTCTGACGAAATCTTAGGGGCCATGCCTACAAACTTTTGTAACTTAATTGCGGCCATTATTTTTTCCCATTAATCTTATGGTCTAACATTCTATCGTCACCTACGACACGGCGCAATTCATGGTTACTAATCTTAGAAGAAGGGATATACTGCCAAGTCCTACCAAACTTACCATTACGCTCAAAAATTGTTTCCCTTAGCCCTATATGAATAATAACAACTTTTTCACCATCAAGGATACAAGTTTCCATAGGTTCAAATCCCGGCGTAACTTTCCACTTATAAGCAGCTATTAAATCAGAAGCCCAATCTCTAATAGCTAAGCCAATAGTCACGGTTATAATAAACCCTACCCATGCAACCCATCCACTTGGTAATTCTATCTCCGGCATTTACACGCTCTTAATAACAAGACCAACGAGAAGCAGTATGATAGCACTTGTTGTAGACATAAGAATAAACT
>JGI24006J15134_10002396_pt1 | contig 10346 bp, 4 predicted proteins | sample LinPmetageLP53_FD_15134 | JGI IMG/M metagenome (IMG submission 15134) | reverse complement strand
ATAAACATACCTATGTCATTTTTAGTAATCTCTCCAGCAGCTTCAAGATCTCTCATTACATTAGCTATTTCTTTTAAAAACGCTTTGTTTACTTTAGCAGAAGCTAAATCATCTTCATAGTTAAAGTCTTTGTTCAGCTTACCAACGTTCTGAGCAGCATCTTTAGCTATTTTACTTTTATATTTTTTAGTATAACCTGGTAAACCTTCTAAAACAAAAGATGTAAAATCTTCAGCGCTACCAAAAATACCGTATCTTAATGTTTCTGTTTCTTTAGCTATTAATCCTTTGGCAGCTCTTTTTATTTCAAAATCAGGATCATTTTCTAAACCACCCTTACCGTTGTTAATATCTCTTGTTCCACCAACTTTTCCAGAAGCATATAAAAATGTTAAAAACCTAGCAGCTTTTTCAATACCTATTTTATCAGCTATTTTAACTACAGCGTCTCTAACACTTTCCAACTGTTGTCTATCTCTAAAGTTTATAGAAGAAGCATCAAGACCTAACACTTCTTTTATAGTGCTTTCTTCTTCTTTCATTTTAAACTCGTCTCTAATAACTTCTGCTACTGTGCTAGGCATTTCTTTACCAATTATTTCATACCTTTTCTTGTCAACCTCGTATTGTTTTATATACTTAGTAGCATCTGCTATTATAGATTTTCTATACTTACCAAACATAGGTTCAGGATATACGACATTGAAAGCTGCAGCTATTGACTTACCACGCTTCATGAATTCGCTACCAAGTTTAGGTAGTCCTTTATATAGTATTTGTTTCTCGTCAACACTAAGTTCAGCTATGTCTTTAGAAAGCTTAATATTATCAAACTTTCTTTCTTCACCTTTTTTCTTATCTAAATTATCACCAATGTTTTTAATTTCATTTTCTATACCTACAAGAGATGTAAAGCCTTGTAAATCTTGCATTTCGGCTATTTGCTTTAAAACATCTTTGTCTTTCAATATTTCATAAGCAGCTTCTGCAGCTAAAGCTTGTGCAACCTCTGTTGCTAGTGATGCTTGTTTGTTTTTTAAAGTTGTGTATTTACCTTTTATAAAAAAGTTAATAAACTCTGCTTTAGGTTTTGATAATGTAATATCATATATAGCGTTACCTTGAGGAGTTAGCTCTCTACCAACTATTTTAGTATCGAACAAAGTATTGTATTTTCTTTTAATAGTTTTTACTGGCAAACCTTTAACGATAATATCGTGTTGTAAATCATGAAAAGCTTTGTACTCTTCGCTTATAACTACTATTTTGCTTTTACCGTATTGATGTATACCACCCATTTCTTTTTTAATGAGCTTGAAATATTCTTTATTAATTTTATTTTCTATAGCATTAATTGTTTCCTGAGCTGTTTGNGTTGGGTTAGCNAAAGCTCTTTTAANAATACTTTTTANTTCATTTCTTATAGTTTTAACAGCTTCTTTTTTTACAACCGACAAATCTTTTAAATCTTTTTTATCTCTTTGATATTCGTCGTTGTTGTCAGCAAATACATCAGATGTTTCTTCAGCTTCTAAGTCTACCATACTACTAATGTCTTTAGCATAGTACTCGTCAAGGTTTGGTATTGCTTTTACAGCAAACTCAATCATACGTTGAGGTAACAAACCGTTTAAGTATTTAGCTGGAACATTGTCTTTTAACACACCATCTATAATAACTTGAACGCTAGGGTCAAATATTTTTCTAGGTTTTTTAGGATCAAAAATTAAAGCACCTCTTATACCTCTATCGCCGTATATTGCTTCAAATTTAAATTGATCTATTTGCTCTTGCCCAAAAACTACATTGTGCTCGTCTTCAAACTGTTTTATTGCTTTATTAAACATTGCATCGTAAGCTAAGCCTATATCGTTTAAAGCGTCAAATGATTCAACATTTCCATTTTTAAACTTACCATAAACATCGTTAACTTTTTCTGCAGATATTTTTCTAGATTCTTGTATTGCCTCTGTTAAAACTTCTCTAGCAGATTTACTAAGAACGTCCATAGATTTTTTAAACTTTTGATTTGCTGTTTTTTGTTCTATGATTTTTAAATCTTCTGAAACAACAACATCACCAGCAACAAGCTTTTGAATATCAAGATCGAGTTCACCTTGTTTTAAGCTTGAACTATACTTAGATATTAAGTTAAGCATATCCTGAGGATTGTTTATTAACAAACTACCAGCGTCTTCTTGACCAGGAAAAACTTTTTTTATAGCTTTCATTAAAGAAGACTGCACAACAGCTTGAGTATCACCATCGTTTTTAATACGACCAGCTCTAATACCGTCTGCTATAGCCATTATAACTTCTTCGTAGTAATCATTATCTAATTTACCACTTTTATTTACATAAGCGCTCATTCTAGTTTTTAACCATTTAGCACCAACCTCGTCTTGAGATTGTATAAGGCTTTCCATACCTTGTGCCATAGTTTTAAAACCTAAACCAGAAGCTTTAAAAGCTTTCCAAACTACAGCGTGTAATATCTCATGTCCTCTTGCTGCAAAATTTTTGTTTTTAGCTGATTTTTTAGCATTAACAATTATAATCTGATGCTTGTCAAATTTAAATGTTTTTTTATCTACACCTTTATTTTTAACTTTAGGTTGAAGTATAGAAGCGGTTGCGTCTTCCCATGTGTCTTCTAATTCTTTTACTAAACCACCTATTTCTTTTTTAGTAAAACCTTTTTCTTTTAAATTGTTAGTCAACCAGTCTCTAGCTTCTTGCAAGGTGTTACCTTCAAATTTTTCAATTGGTTTTGTTGGGTCAATTTCATTTATTTTACCAATCAACACATCAGATTCAAACCTTTTTATTTGATCTCTTACTCCTTGTCTAGCTTTAGTGTAAGAAGAGTCATTAGTTTTGTTTTCTTCTTCCCACATTTTCTGAGCTTGTTTTTCTACTTGTTTTTTAGTAGGAGCTGTTTTGCTTTTTTCATCTAAAATTGCTCTTGCTCTTTGTTCTAAGTCTTTTACTTTTTTACCATCTTCTAGTTGGTAAGATTTATCATGATTTATTAATTGTTCTTTTTGAGCCTCAACATTGTCAAACCTGTCAGCAAGCATTTTTAGTTTTTGTCTTTTTTCTCTTCTTGATAAATCAGGGTTTTGCTTTATTTCTCTAGCTTGATCTCTTAACGATCCAGATTCTCTAGCTAAACCTCTAAGTAAGTTAACGCCTCTTTGGTTTAAACCATTAAACCTAGACATAATACTATCAATTTGCTCTTCAGAAGCTTTTTTCTCTTTAGAGAACTCTACTTCAAGCTCATTTAGTTCTTGCTCTTTTTTACCTCTACCAACAGAGTTGTTTACAGCTGAAAACTCATCACCAAGAAGCTGATCGGTTACTATTTTTATTTTAGCTTGTAAATCAACCAATTTAGCGGATCTGTTATTCATTTCAACATTGTCAGCTTCAGTAGTCATACCTGTCATTAAGCCTAAAGCTCCTTGCAAAGCTCTTGGTCCTACGTGAAAAGCACCTGTTGATCCAATTGTTTTTATAAAAAAGTCTGCATCTAAACCATCACTTAACTCAACTCTATTTCCTCTTTCGTCTCTTTTATCAAGCAAAAATCTGTCTATACCATTTTGACCTAGCTGTGTAAATACTTCTTGAGTTATTTCACTTGCTTGAGCTTTTCCAAAACCTAGCAGCGATTTACCAATTGGTGCAAGAATAGGTTTGAAAAGTTGATCTCTAACTTCTCCAAAAACACCGCTTTTTGGTCCTTTAAGAGCTCCTCTTAACATAATCATCTCAGGTATCATTGTTGCTGCTTCAAAAGCCCCATACCCAATAGGCGCCATTATTAATTGATCTGAAGTGTATTTTGCTTTACCAGCTTCAACATCTTTAACCATTTCTTTGTGCTTGTCAACACCTCCAGACAAACCAAAAACAGCCATATTAGCCGTCATACTACCTCCACCTGTAACGTAAGCGAGCGCTAGGTTAGGTAAGTTTTCAAAAACACCTAGTAAACCTTTTTCAACAGTACTTCCTACTCCAGAAAAACCTTTTGGTTGTTTCTTTTTAAAATCCTCACTTCTTTCTACTATATCTGACACATAATTACTACCTTCTCTAAGACCATGTGTTATTACTTTTAAAGCGCTTACATTTGAACTGTTTATATGGTTTTTACCTTTCCCTTTGTTTTCTCTATTTTCACCGGCAGACTCTAAAGCACTACCAATACCTTTAGTAACGTTTCCAGCAAGCCACATTGCTTGTCCAGCTAATTTAAGAGTACCTGTAGACAATGTAAACGCCATATTTGCAGCTGCATTGTTAATGTTATCTAAATAATCTAAAGATTCTTTTTGTGTTTCAAAATTATTGTTTAAATCTATATGAGATGATTTAGCTTTATTAACAAGATCATAAGTGTTTCTAAGTTTTTGCTCTCTTAGTTTAAAATTTTGTATTTCTTCTCTTGTTATAACTTCCCCTCCTTCTGCTCTTGCGTTTATCTCTTCAACAAGTTTATTTAAGCTTTTGCTCTCTTCAACGACTGCTTGTTCTAATGTACTTACTCTATTTATTTTTATTTTGTTGTCTTTAACTCTCGCACCCATTCTCTCGGATTGCTTAGCTGAGACTTTCATAAGGTAATCTTCTTCTTCTGAGGATAGGTTTGTTAAATGACTGTTTATTCTTTTTATTTTTTCATTTTCTTGTAACTCCGAACTTCTTAATTCTATAGCTTTTTGTTTAATAATATCAGGAGTTACCTCACCATCTGGCACTAGCTCTTTAAAACGTTCAGGTGATAATCTTTGTAAATCTTCATAAAAATCTTCCGCGTTTTCAAGATGCATGTTAGTGTTTGCATTTATTGCGGTTCCAAGCACTTCGCTAACAGTACCAACAACTTTGTTAGTAAGCGTTCCAAAAGCACCTGTTGCAACACCAGGCATGTATTTCGTCACACGGCCTTTTTCTTGAAGAAAATTACCAAACATGCTGATAAAACCACCTTCTATATCTTTAGCAGCGTTAGCGTTGTGAGCTTGTTTAGATAATCTGTTATTATTTGGGTTTTGTAAATCGAAAGCAACATCTCCACTTCCCTCAGGAGGTTCTTCAGAAATTAAATCGTTTATAACACTAAGTTGACTAGGCAATGCATGAGAATTTTTAATTGCCATTGCATCAGGGTTTCCATAAGTGTTAAAAAACTCATTTAACTTATCTGCATTTTTTTGGTTTCCATTAAGCAACTTTTTATCACCAAGTTTTAGCTCAAAATTATCTGTAGATATTTTTAACGGTTTTTTAGCGTCTGGGTGAGTTACATAAACATAATCTCCAAGTCCTCCTTCTTCAAATTCAAAACCCATACCAGAATAAGACTGTCTAAGGTGTTTTACTACATTTTCCTCGTCCATGTCTATTAAGTCAGCTGTAACAGGCTTTAACTTGTTCATGATTGTTGAAGGATCTTGACCCATACCAGTCATTTGCTCGTTTGTACCACCAGCCGTAGCAATAACATCTCTTTCTGTATATTGTTTATCGTTATTAAAAAGCATAGCATCACCATCTTGCATAAACTCTGAAGACTCTGGCGTGTATCTTATATGAAAGCTATCTTGATTATGAGAGTATTCACCAGACTTTGAAACACTATCAAACACCTTGTCTCTATAAGACTCGTCTTTCATACTAGTAATAAACTCGTCATAGCCGCCAGTAAATCTACCGTCGTTTTTTACATTTGCATAAAGTTGATCAATAGGTTTTTTACTCATTATTATTCTTCTTTTACAGGGTCTAAACTTCCAGTACCGGTAGATGTTTGATCAGGATCTTTTAGTGCTGTAGATTCGTAATCAATTATATTTGTAAGGTTTTTACCATCAAGCTGCCAACCGTTGTTAATTAAAACAGGTACTCTAATAGCGTTTCCTTTATCGTCTTTATCGTCTGCGATTCTGTAGTAGCCTGATTTACCATTTCCAGTACCATCAAAAGCACCAGATTTATTTGCGTTTGGATAGTCATTTTCGATATCTTTTGCGGATAAGTGAAGAACTTCAGCGCTTTGATCAATGTTATTTCTATACCAATTAATTTCTTTTGCAATACCTTCTCTGATAATTTTAAAATCTTTACTATTACCTCTAAGACTAGAACCACCTCTTTCGTCCATTTTAGAATACTTACTAACAGCATCTAACACGATATTATTACCTTTAGCGTCTCTTCTACTAGCTTCTAACAAACTAAACTCTTCCATTTTTTCATTTAAAATGATATCTTTTCTAGTATTATCGTTTCTTAAATTAAGTTGCGATTGCTTGTATTTTTCTAACTCCATTTTATCATCAAAAACTTTTTTAGCTGCATTTGCTTTGTCTTTATTAGCTTGTTCTGCTGCTTTTCTTTGTTTTTCCCAATGAGTAGTATGATTGTTTTCTACAGCATTAACAAGTTTGTCTGTCATTATAGACCTAGAAGTTTCTAAATCAAAATTTGGGTTATTAGTATTTGTTATAGCATCTATAAGTTTAGCTTTTTCTTCAGGATCAACAATATTATCACCATTCTCGTCCCAACCACCAATACTTCTTAATATATCTTCGTCTAAACTAATATCTTCATTTAACAAGGTAGGAAGGTTTTTACCACCACCTATATCATCAGATATTGAAGCTCTAAAATCTTTTATAGTTTTAGGAACAATTTGAGCAAGTGCATTTGTAGTTGCATTTCTGTCAAACGTAGAGTTTTTCTTGTTAAGAGCATTTAATTCTCCAAGAGTCTTACCAACTTCATAATTCTTAAGTATATACATGTCTTCAAACTCAGCGTTTGTTTTCTTTTCACCATTGACATTAAAAACCATTTCACCTTTTTCGTTTTTCTCAACTTTATAATTACCTTTTAGAACAGCAGTCATGTAGTCGTTTTCTTCTTTTGTATGTGCAGAACTTAAATCACCTTCTTTTTGTAATTTAGCTAAATCTGTTACAAATGCTTTGTGTTGTTGTGTAAAAGCAGATCTTTGTTGCATTGATTTTTTAGCCGCCATCATACCTTTTTCATCACCTGCTTTTAAAGCTGTTAAATAATTTTGCTTAGCTTGTTGTGCAAAATCAACAGTATCATTATATAACACCTCACCTAAAGAACCAGAAGCTAATTCAACCTCGTTAGCAGCTTCTGTAAAAGCATTGTTAGAATCAACTTTTGCTTGCTCTATTTTTTGTATTTCACCCAGAGCACTAACAGCCATGTCTTTTCCAGCTTTTGTAATTTTATCTAAACCAGAAAGATTTGCAGGCCCCATACTTTTACCTACATCTGCTGCTCCTTGTATTAAGGCCATATCTGCTCTTGTACTTACTTTAGCCATATTATTTGTTTTTATTTATTTTTAAGTCTTTTTTGTATTGGTATGGACTACTAGGCATACCACCTCCTCCAAAACCATAACTATAATCTGTTGTTCCTACACCGCCAGGTAGCACATTATTACTAATACCTGCTTGTTCTGCAGGACTTAATACAGTGTAGTTATTACCTGTGTTAGGATCTATTGGCGCAGCGTTGGGTATAACATTTTGAGCTGTACTTAACGCCGCGTTAGCACCATCTGGTAGTTTTGGTATCTTCATACCAGCTGTAGCTATTGAAGCACCTGCGCTAGCAATGTCACCAATAGCACTCATTTGATCAGATTTTGCTTGAGCTCTAGCGTTATTAGCAGCTGCAGTTCTTTGTTGTGACATGCCAAATAATGTAGATGTTTTTTGATATTCTAAACCTCTAGCTTCTTGTGCACCTGCTTGTCTCATTTTCTCAGCATACATTTCACCTTGACCTTCCATAGCTTGATTCTTAGCACCTTGCTGTGCGGCCATTTTTTGGTTTTGAGCTTCTTGCATACCAATACTAGCTGATGATTTTTGAGCTGATAATATTCCTTGATTTGCTAAAGTTTGAGCTAAACTAGCAATACCACTACCACCGGCAGCACTACCTAAACTATCCATAATGTTAGCTTGAGACTGTTGAAATTGTTGTGATTGAAATTGTGCTTGCTGTTGATTAACAGTCATGTCTTCAAAAGTGTTTTCTAAGTTTTGATAAGGATTTCTAACACCAGCTGCAAGATTACTAGTATCAAGATTTTGATATTCTTTTTTCATCTTTTGCATCTCTGCCTTTGCCGCAGCTTGTTCGTTCATTCTACCTCTACGACCAGCTAAAGAAACACCTAGCTTAGCAAGACCACCTGCACCAGCTATACTTGCCCCTATAATTGCTACTGTTACAAATGCCATATTTTATTTGTTTTTGTTAGTGTATTGTTCATATTCTTTGTAATTTCTTGAAACTATTTCAGCTTCTAATTCTTCTAAATTTTGTGTATTGCTAGGGTTTTTGTGTATGTTTACAAATATACTTTCTTCGTTTGCATATATAACCCTTTTAACACCAGGTGTTGATACTACGTAACAAGGTGCTATGTAATCTTCTGTAGAGTCTTGAGTTGCTACTGTAATATAACCAGTTAATAAAAACCATACATGTAAATGATTATGTATTGCACCTACAACTACAGAGTCTTTTTTCATTTCCATTTGCCTAACGTATATACCATCTGCAAATGTATGTTTTGTTGGAAATTCTTCTGATCTTACTACTTCGCCTTTATTTCCAATAATATTTTTTTGATCAACGTTTTTTAACAACGCTTTTTCTAACTCTAATATTTTACTTTTAGAGCTTATTTCATTTTTTAACATATAATATAACTTAAGTATATATTATAGTTACACTTTTTGCTATTTATTTACTACTTTCAAATATTTCAGAACCTATAGCAAACAGCTCTATTTTGTCTTTACTATCGTTTACAAGCTTTACTCTAGCATAATAACCTAATACACCACTAACGTTTGCCCTGTTATCTTTAGAAAACATAATGAAATCTGTTGTTGCAGGAGGTGCTTGGCCTGCTGGTTGGTCTATAGTTAATGTATTATTATTTACGTTTGTTATAGGGCCAATTAACAATATATTGTCTACATCATTTGTGTTGTATTGATTACCTTGCACTCCTTGTACGTTTGTAGGTACATACCAAGCAAGATCTCCTACTTGTACAGAAACGTTTATGTCTTGACTAAATCCTATTGTTATTAATGGCATATTATTCTATTATTAAAATTTTATCTAGTTCAAATACTAGTCCTATGTTATTACTACCAAATGAGCTAACTGTAACATCACCTGTTAAAGTTCCAGTTCTACTAGCCCCAGCAAACTTTAATGTTTGGCCATTTTCAGGCTTAAAAGCGTTATTTACAGTTATAGTATTACTACTTATGTTTGTTACAGTTGTTGTTGAAGCATCACTAATACCTATACCAACTACAGTACTAACATCATCTTTAATACCGTTTGCACTAGCAAGGTCAAATGTTGTTAAAGAAGAGGTTCCATTAGCGTCAGTGTCGTTTATAGTTGTTGTTGTGTCATCTAATGTTATTTTAAAGTTAGAAACACTAAAGTTAGTGTTGTTAAATATTTTAGAAGCAACAGGTCCATAACCTCTTACGGTTAAAACTCTACCAGCAACAAAAGTATTAGGACTGTTTGCTAGCGTTACGGTTCCACCTGGATGGTCAATAAGTATAGGATTGTTAACATCTGTGTTGTCAACTATTTTAGCAACATCATAAACTGGAAATGCTGAGGTTGATTTACCAGCATTGTAATAACCTTTATTTATTGCTGTTATTGTTGTCGGGTAACCACCGTCTCTAGACGCAATACCAGTACCTATTACTTCCATACCAACAGATAACCCTGAAATATCTGTTAATTCTAAATCTGTTCCGCTACCAGCTGTTGCTGTGGTTTTTGATACATTAAAATAAAAATCATTTTGATCAGGTTGTTTAACTATTTCAAAAGCATCTCCACTTAAAGATAACGCCCATGATATTGAAAAAGTTTTACTAGATACATTACCTACTCTCGTGTCTCCACCGCTAATAGTATAGTTAGAAGCGTAAGTTCCATAACGTTCGTCTCCAGCATCTTCTGTAAATGAACTATGTGCAAAGGTTATCGTTGTGTCTATTAATTGATCTAATTCAGCAAATATATAAGAACCTTTACCCATTGAATCACTAAGCTTTGTGTCATAATGCATTTCAGGATAAATAGTAAAAATATATTTATCATCATCTGTTACAGCTGGAAAGGTTACAATGTTGCTATACACACCGCTACTATCAAGCGTTACTGGTTTTAATCTATTTGTAGTTGCTGAAAAAGCAGGTGCAGGTCTAGTCTCTGTGTTTGAG
>JGI24006J15134_10002390_pt1 | contig 10356 bp, 10 predicted proteins | sample LinPmetageLP53_FD_15134 | JGI IMG/M metagenome (IMG submission 15134) | reverse complement strand
GACGTAAGAGCGCGAAAAGACCAGCAAGTTAGCGACCAAAGAAAAGAAGATAGGAAAGCAGAAAAGAGAGCGTTGATAGGGACTGCTGCAACTTGGTTGGGTAAACAAGCAATCGGCGCAATTAGAAATAATATGGAAAGAAGCACCTTAGATTTTTTAGATACTACTGAAGCTGCTGGTACTCAAGTTAAACTCAATAAAACCGGAGATTTAATAGAAGATGCAATCTTTCACAGAGAGGCAGCAAAAACAGCAAACTTGACATTAGAAAATTATTTTATAAATAAAACTGCTAACGAAGTAGTCGCTAGAGCACAAGTAGCTTTTCCAAATACTATTAAAATTGGAACTGAAAACGAAGCAGTAAGCGTTTACTCAAAAAGAAAAGGAGTAATTAATTACGCTAACAGACTAGCTAGTGACAATAAATTTATAATTGACGCAGGGAATGAATACGCCAAAGGAAAAGCTAGTCTTCCTTTAAATGAGTTTTTAAATAAAGAAACAGGAAGAGGTAATTTTTTAAGCTACGGGTGGAAAAAATTAACTGGTAGATTACCAAGCGATCCAGAATTAATGAATGTTAAAATTAACAACCTGCGTCAAGTTGTAGCGGCTAATAGTATCTTAGATAAAGAACTACAGCGCGTTCAAGCTTTTGCTAAAAGAGGCGATGAAAAAGTAACAGCAGAGCTTACAAACAGTCTTGTTGGAAGATTTTCATTATTAGAAGAAAGAGATTTTAAAGACCTTGTAAAAAAAGGAGAAGAGATAGTTGAAATAACTACCGCTATTACATCTGTTCCGGGTGGTCATGTAAGAAGCGTAAAAACAAAAATCGACACAGGCCGAAGAAGCGATGGCGGGGAACAAATAATAGTAACAGAAAGTAAAGATGTGTTTGTAGAACAAGCAAGAACGAGCAAAGAACAAGCAGAAGTATTTAGTAAAGATGTAATTTCTTTGCAAAATATAGATTCTTTAGCTCTTCCTGCTGGCAGTAATGATAGTGCTATTTTTGCATGGCGCGTAAGAAAAGAAGAAGTTGCTGCGTTAGTTGCAAAAAAAGAAATTACCCTAGCACAAAGTTATGAAATATTATTAGAAGATGCGTTTGTAAAAGATTGGGCACCGGCAGACAGCATGTCAGTAGATACTTCTGGTTTAGATGTATCAGTAGCTAAAGAATTTGCTCCAATACTTGACGTTTTACGTCAGGATATACAAACAGCAACGTCAGACATAAGAGACTTTAAAGCAGCAGGACAAGATGTTTCAGAGTTAGACGCAGAAAAAACAAAACTGATGGCTGAGCTACAAGGTGTGTTATCACTGATGCGCGAAGCTAGTTCAGCAGCTAGAACAAGCACAGACCCTGAGGCAATGCGTAAAGTTTTAGCTAAAAAAATAGTAACTTCTGGAACTAAAACAGCTACTGAAATAATCTACGAAGGAACAAAATATCCTATTATTACAGATGCTACAACTGGACAACGAAGTATTTTTATTGATAAGCAGGAGTTTTCTATAGGGGATGGAACTTAATGGCTTCGTTTACTTTAACGCCAGTAGAAGAAGAAAAAGAAGACCCTGTTGTAGTTTTAAAAACAGGTGGTTTTACTTTAACTCCTGTGCCAGAAAAACTCCAACGAGAAAAAGTTGTAGCTACTTTACCTCAACAAGTAGATAGTGCAATGAAGACTGAAGAAGAAAAAGAAGAAGAAGTTCCTGAATCTCCTGAACCTGCATCTTTTACTACAGACTTAAAACGCTTAGCTTTAAGACATGCTACAAACTTTACAACTGCTCTTGCAACAGTAGGTTCAGGACGTTTTCCAGTTCCAGAAAGCACTCAAAAACGCTTAGCAGGAAACACAGGCAGAGATATAGCCTCAAATTTATCTTCTGGCGAAGTAGAAAAAGGAGCTTTAAAAGCTCTTTCAAATATTTCAGGCTACAAACTAGAAGAAAACCCTAATCTTGTAGAAAACGGACGAATCAAACAACTTGATACGCTTGGTGGTCAGGCTGTAGATATATCTACGTTTATGTTGGGCGGCTGGAGGATGGCTGCTGGTCAAAAAACCATTCCTTCTATATTAAGTTGGGAACTTGCCTCTCAGTTATTTATGGATTCTAACAATAATTTATTTAATGGGATTCAAGACGCTGTTGATAACAATGACGGTGAGCAAACAGACGGCGAGTTAGTCCTCGATATGTTAGCGGCTAGTCCTGATGACACGCCACTTCAAAACCGCGCAAGACTTTTAGGCGAGGGATTAGGTGTAGGTCTTTTATTCTCTGCTGTTACCGCAATTCCAACAGCAATTTTACGGGGCAGAAAACCAGCCGAAATGTCAAAGGAAGAACTTGCACAAACAGTAGCAGAGTTTGTTAGTAGAAGTGAGAAGTATACGGAAGTGCCACAGAAGGGCGGGAGTTATGGCAGAGACACTCAAGAAGGTATTGATCAAATAATTGGTCAGGCTGTTGAAGGTAAAACAAAAACCGGCGAAGTAGCTATGTCTCGTATAAGAAGACTTAAACAAAAATATGTGACTTCTAGAGGAAACTCTAGTCGTTTAATATTTAAAGCTCTTTCAGAATCTAAATATACTCAAAGACAAATAGTTTCTAAAGCAGAAAGGATAGCAGCTAAAGTTAGAACTACTTACGACATAGGAGGCACAGACGCAGGGAAACTCAACACTTTGTTAAGTTCAGATCTCAGCGATGTTTTAAAACTAGACTTAGAAAAACAAGCTGCTGCTTTAGCTAAGAAAGAAGGAATTTCTGACGAGTCGGCTGAAGCTTTATTAGAAGCTAGATATGCTATTGACGAACTATCTGAAGAAATAAGAAACACTCCGGGCTTTTCAAAAGAAGTTAAAGAGTCAATAGGCGCAAACATAGGACAGTATCTTAGAAGATCTTATAGACTTTTTGAAGATCCTGACTATGTACCCTCTACAGCCGCTACTGAAAAAATAGATCAATTTTTTACACGCGAGTTTATACAAAAACAAGCAGACCTGGCTGACGGAACTTTAAAGCTTACACCAGATCAACTAGCAGAAATGGGTGAGGGAGCCTCAACCTATGTTAAAGTTCAAAAAAACAAACTTCTTGGAAAAGCGCCTGATGAGATGCAAGATTTTGTATTTCAATCTAAAAGAGTAAACGCTTTTCGTAAAAAAGATGACACAATTCCTGACGAAATCTTAGAGTACCTTGGAGAAATTAAAGACCCTGCTGAAAATATAATTCTTTCAATTAGTAAAGCTGTACGGACAGTAGAAATGCAAAAAGCTTATACGCAAATTAGAAAGCTTGGGCAGAATAAATATATATTTAAAACTGAAAGCGAGGCAATAGAAGCGAGTAACAAACTAGGTTTTGATGAAAATATTTTTTCTAGACAAATAGGAAAAAATACAGACAGTGTTACAAACACCTCACTAGACTCAATGTGGACTACTCCTGAGTTAATAAGAGTGTTGCGTAAGGATGAAGAAACATTTAAAACTCTTCAAAAAGATGGATATCTTGCAGCTACTTGGCGTACATATGTAGGCCAAAAAGGTTTTGCACAGTCTATGAAAACAGTTTATGACCACGTAACTCACACGCGAAATATTGTTGGCGGCTATCAATTTGGTTTAGCTAACGGCAGGATTTTTTCTCATGTTAACGCTCCTAATCAATTTAAAGTTCTTAAAAGCAAAGTTTTTGATAAGGCTGGAAAAAATATTGATTCCAAAAAACTTAAAGAAACATACGAAAAATATTTAAAGTTAGGAATAATAAACACTTCCGTTAACGTCAATCAGTTTAGAGAGATGTTAGAAACAGGTTTTCAAAATAAATCTCCGTTTAGACTTTTAAATAAAGTAGCGCCAGAGCCTGTTAAATCTGCTGTTAAAACCGCTACCGATTCAAACATTTATAAATATCCTAAAGATTTAATTGTTGATAAACCTCAAGAAATTTACATGGCTACGGATGATTACTTCAAAATAGGCTCCTTTGAAGCAGAGCTTTCTGTTTTAAGAGAAGCTTTGCCTAACGCCAGTGAAGAGGTGTTAGAACAAGAAGCCGCTATGATTGTAAGAAACACGTTACCTAATTATGATCAAGTCCCTAAAGGAATTAAACAACTTAGAAACTTACCGCTTGGTAACTTTGTAGCTTTTCCTGCTGAAATGTTAAGAACTTCTGTGCATATTGTTAAACAAGCTTCTAAAGAAATAAGCTCTAACAACGCAGTTATTAAAGAAAGAGGACTAAAAAGACTAGCCGGTTTTACAACAACTAACCTTGGGTGGGCCGCAGCAGCAGACATGAGTGCCACAGCTTTAGGTTTTTCAGAACAAGATAGAGAAGATTTAAACCTCTTAGGTTCTGGGCCGTTTTCGACTGGACGAGATACTATTTATTTTACAGATGGTGATGGTGAATTAAGGGGTTTAAATACTCAATACTTAAACTCATACTACAGTGTCACTTCTTCTGTTAGGGAAGGCTACGATAAATTTAGGGCAGGTAAACTTCAAGGCAAGGAGGTTGAAGATTATTTAATGGATAGTGTTCAAGCAGGAGTTAAAGATTTTATGGCTCCGTATCTGTCAACTTCTCTTGCAACAGAACCTTTGTTAGCAATAGGCACAGCACTTATAAGCGATGATGGAAAAGATCACACAGGAAGACGTTTAATATCTGACAAAAGCGGGATAGATATGCAAAGGCTTGCACAAATAATTGGAGATCCTTACATACCCGGAAGCATAACTAAAGGTTTTAAACTTTCAGACGCTCTTAATGAAGTGCCTAATAAATATAATTTAAAGTATCAAGATCCTAAGTACGCTTTAATAAGCCAAAGTGGATTTAAATCAGATAGTTTTTCAAGAAGCGCATTGATCGAGGGGTTTGAAGGAAAACTTAAAGATTATAAGTATGCTGAAAATAAGAATGCTATAGACAGAGTAAGGTTTTCTAATGTTGAAAAAGCAGAACAAGATTACATTGATGTAAATGATTTAAGATTACAAAACCAATCAGATATTTACGCGGCTGCTCAAGCGGCTATAAGACAAATAGGATCTTCTACAACAAATAGACTTTTACTAGATTCAGGAGTAAGCAAAGAAGAACGCGCAGCAATAGTGACCGGAAAGTTTGAACCAGAAGCAACAGACTATATTGAAAAAGTTTTAAAAGCTGAAGCAAAAAATGTAAGAAAGTTAAAAACGATAGAAGAGAGAACAGAGTATAGGCAAAAATTAAAACAAAAAAGATCTGACATTTTATTTTTAAACAAACGAATGCGAGAAGTAAAACTAGATAGAGTTAGTGATTTTGATCCTAATGAGTGGCTAGAGCTTAACACAAAAATACAACAAAGACTCCAAAAATCCACAGGCGGCGAAGTCTCTGAGCTAATCCCTAACGCTCCTTCAGAGCCTGATGAACGCATCAACAAGCTCACAGGCATTCCATACAACGAAGGAGCTGGCGCGGCGTACATGGATACGGACGATCCGCTGAGAGTTTTGAAGATGAATAAAGGTGGTTCTCTTTATAGTCGTGTTTCTAGTTTGGGTGAAGAGGTAGCAGCCGAACAGTTTGGAATAACCCCAGAAGTATTAAAACAATATACAGAAGACACAGCATCTTTAGTTAATAACTTAGTTGATGAAGGATTTTTCCACGCAAGAGAAAGAGCAAAGACTGATGAGGCAGGTAATTTGTCAGGTGGAGATATTTTTGATGCTGCTAATCATTTGCGTACAGCCATTTTAGCAGAAGATAGTCAATCTCTTAGAAACTTAGCGCAGTTAAAAGAACTTGCTCAGTTTGTAGCGGGTGATAGAGGGCCACATGGAGCATTAGGAGACTCTAAAAACAATCTATTAGGCTTTGAGTTTTATGATAAAGCAGAAGGAAATAAAGAAAAATTTGAAACCTTAGTAAAACAAAATTTAATAGATAGGTTTAGTGAACGCGAAGGATACAGCGCAGCGGGTGCAGTAGTTAAGGCTGGGATGAAACTGTTTTCAAAAACAAAAGTTCCGGTGCCTACTAAAGCAGCAGTGAAAAAAACAAAAGACATAGCAATGCCAGAAGAGTTAAACCCAAAAGTTTCTAACGCTGAGTATGAGGAAAAACTTAAAACTTTTGAAAATATTGAAGATGTTAATACGTGGAAAAAAGAAGTTAAAGAGTTTGTAAAGAACGAAAGATCTATCGACCCTGTTGTACGGACTCCTGAGTTAGAAGAATCTGCAAGAAAAGTTGTAGCTAAAGAAATAGATAGAGAAGAACATTTAAAAAACGTAGAGAAGTATAAACCAATAAAGAGTTGGCCTAATATTCCTAGAGAGCCAACTTCAAGATCTTTAATTTACTCTTTAGAGCCGAATCAAATAGAAAAAGGAAAGTTTATATTAGATGCTGCTACCTCTAAAGCTTATGGCGTTGCTAAGTCTCTTTTATCAATAGGTGATAAGTTTGCTGGTAGGTTAGATATTCCAGCGTATAAGGCTTTTGATACATGGATAGTTGCAGGAACGTCTAAAGCTGAAAAAGGAACACATTACGCTAAAGCGGTGCATTACGGAGGTAAAGATGGCGAACCTGTAAAATTTTTAGCTAGTCAAAAAACAGGGGAAAGGATAGGAACAGGCGAAAAAAATAAAACTGGCTACGCTACAATTTCTGGATGGATTAAAGATTTAGACGTTAATAGATTACGCGCAACCGCAGACAATTTAATTGATAATCCTGAATGGACACAGGTAGGCTTTGACCCTAGAAGACAAGGAGCGTTTTACGCACGAAGCGGAGATAACATAGGCATGGCAGTAACTGAAGCCGATGAAGTAATTCAAATTGGCCCTCTAGTCTTTGCAAAAAAAGTAAAGGTTGACCCAGCCTATACCGGATATGCTTCAGGCGGCAAGGTACTTAACACACTCAGAAGGGCTAGGAAATAATGTATGACTTCAAATACTTCAAACTAGGAGACTTTGACTGCCAAGAAACAGGCGACAACCTCATGGATATTAACTTCATACACAAGCTAGACGAGCTTAGAGAAGCTTGTGGCTTTCCGTTTATCATTACTAGCGGCTACAGAAGCCCCGATCATTCGATTGAAAGCTCTAAAGCTAAGGGGCCAGGAACACACGCCCAAGGTATAGCGGCTGACATCAAAGTCTCTGGAGGTTTTCAGCGGTACAAGATAGTAGAGAAAGCTTTATTGATGGACTTTAATGGCGTTGGCATTGCTAAGACTTTTATACATGTAGACGATAGACAAACAAAGCCTGTTATCTGGAACTACTGAGGTGCCTACTAGCCGAGAATACCTTAAAACTTTAGCAGCCCAACAAGATTTAAATTGGGATGGTAATTGTCTCCCTGAAGAAACAGAAGCAGAAGAAACACAAGAACCTGAAAAAAAAGAAGACATTACAAAAGGAAACAATAAATAATGTTAGCACTACAGACATTGATTGGCCCAGTGATTGGACTTTTAGATAAGTTTATAGCAGACAAAGACCAGAAGAATGAACTCGCACATAAGATAGCTACGATGTCTGAGAGCTATGCTCAAGAGTTAGCGAAAGGTCAGTTAGCAGTAAATAAAACAGAAGCCGCATCATCCTCTTTGTTTGTTGCCGGGTGGCGACCAGCAGTAGGATGGGTGTGTGTTCTAGGCATGGCATCAAACTTTATTATTATCCCCATGACTAACTTTGTGTTAGCTCTGTTTGAGTCTCCTATAACTATTCCGCTTATTGACACAACTACTATGATGCCAGTGCTTATGGGCATGTTAGGTTTAGGTGCTATGCGTAGCGCAGAAAAGATAAAGAAGGTAAGCCGCGAAAAATGATAGGTGCGTTCTTAGAATAAAATGTTTATTATTCCAGAACAATTTGAAGCGGGCGGGCGTATTTGGGATATAAAAGTTGTAGGGATAGGAAAACTTTTAGACTCGGACGGACAACCGGCTCATGGTCTAACAGATTTTGACTCAGCTACTATACTGCTAGAGGAAAATGATAGTCCTCGGCTAATGGCCCAGGTATTTTTACACGAGCTAAGCCACGTAATGTTTTATGTTGTGGGGATTTATGATCATGAGAACGAAGAAACACATCGACTTGTAGATGCGCTAGGCTCAGCCTTACTTAGTTATATGATGACTAAGAAGGAACAAACAACCTGATTTCCTAAGATAATAAGTAGTAACACTGAATATTTTATAAGAGAAAGTAATATGGCAGCTAAAAAAAAATCAAAGGTAAATGAGGCGGGCAACTACACTAAGCCCACGATGCGTAAAAGATTATTTAATAAAATTAAAGCTGGAACTAAAGGCGGGAAGGCAGGACAGTGGTCAGCGCGTAAAGCGCAGATGTTAGCCAAAGAATATAAAGCAGCAGGAGGGGGGTACAAGTGATAAAGAAAGTAATAATAGGTTTAAGCGCGGTGCTTTTATCTCAAAGCTGCACATGGTACGGAGAGTTTGAACACATTTCAAGCATACCTAATGGAACTCCTTTTAACAAAAGAGGAGAGACTTCTGTAGACGCTGTCTGGACAGGAGTCAAAGCAGAAAAGAATGATTGGTATATTGACTCAGCAATAGGTTGGGATACTTCAGGAGAGTACGAAGGACGTAATCCGTATGGACGTTTTAAGATTGGTAAAAACATAAAAAAATGGGGTAACTAATGAAAGGTGTTAAGCATTATAAAAAGGATGGGACTTTGTTTACAGGTAACACGCATAAGATGCCTAACGGTTCTTTACATAGCGGAAAGACTCATGGCAAGACCAGTGTGAAGCTGTTTCATTTAAAAGAATTATCTGCTACAGCAAAAAAGAAAGCGAAGAAATGATTAAGAAACCTCAGAAATCTCTAAAGAAATGGACTGCNCANAANTGGGGTACAAAGTCNGGTAAGCCTAGTGCTAAAACAGGTGAGCGTTATCTTCCTAAGAAGGCTATAAAGGCTTTAACACCTGCTCAGTATGCAGCTACTACCGCAAAGAAAAAGAAAGATACAAAGGCAGGTAAGCAGCACAGCGCACAGCCCAAAAAAATTGCAAAGAAAACTAAAAAATATAGGAGTTAAACATGGCTCACGAAACAAGGAAGGCTAACCTAATAAAGAAGCATGGGTTAGCTGGGGTTAACAAACCTAAAAGAACTCCGAAACACGCCAAGAAATCTCACATGGTGCTAGCGCAAGAAGGACATACTTTAAAACTAATTCGTTTTGGAGAACAGGGAGCTTCAACGGCAGGTAAGCCAAAGGCAGGAGAGTCTGATAGGATGAAGGCTAAGCGTAAGAGCTTTAAAGCCCGTCACGCTAAGAATATAAAGAAAGGAAAGATGTCGGCAGCTTACTGGGCTAACCGCGAAAAATGGTAGCAACACAAAACTAAACTGGGTGGTTAAGCGCACTGATTTCATTTTCTAAAAACTTATGTATCTCTTGTATCTTAGGTCTAAGGAGGCGTTGTATTTGTCTCATTAAACGCAGGTCATCCCCTGAAAAAGCCAGGGGCAGATCTTTTTCTGGGACACCAGAGATTTCTGTAAACAAACGACCTCTGCGATCTATAAGTATTTTAAACCCTAAGAGGTTAGCTTCTGTTGTTTTCTCTGTCATATCTACTCCTTTAAAAATTCCTGTGTAACAGAGATTCCTCTACTACACAGGTTGTAATACATCTATACTATTTCGCAAGCGCCTCCGACACATGCAAGTTCTTGTGACCCTGTAGTATTATCTTCTTGTTCGTAGTTAATAAGATCAGTCCACTCTATGTTCTTAGGCATAGCAGCAAGAAGCTCCTTATACTTAGAAGAATCTATACTTTCATAAGGGGCTTGTTGATACAGATGATCACTAAAGGGAAGAAGACTAATACCACTGCACAAATCAAAGTTGTTCCAGATCCACTGCGCTACTTGAAGGAACTCATCATCCGTATAGTAGACTGTAATGCTTGGTTTATGTTCACACCAATGGTTCTGGTAAGTTTTCCAAAGCTCTAGCTGTTGTATAGCTCCTACTTCTGAAACAGTAACTGCATTCTTTGGAGCCTTCACTGGGAAGCTAAACACCAAAGAAGCTTCACTCATAAAGTCTTGTTCAACAGGGAATCCCACTTCGGACATAAAGACTGCAAGTGGGTCTTTCTTGTCTGAACGTACTCTTCTAATGTAATACTCAGAAAAACGAGGGTGAATCCCAGAAGCAGAATCAACAAGCTGAGACACAGTACCACTTGGTTTAACGCATGTAATAGCAGCAGACTGATTAATTCCAAG
>JGI24006J15134_10002388_pt1 | contig 10360 bp, 12 predicted proteins | sample LinPmetageLP53_FD_15134 | JGI IMG/M metagenome (IMG submission 15134) | reverse complement strand
AACATGTAAATGTTGTGGAAGCGACGCTTGTTATGAATCAGAATTTACAACACAAGAAGGACCTATAAATACATGGTTATGTATGACTTGTGGTTTTACTTCAAATACTACAATGACTGAAGATAGTGAAGCTTTAAAGCAAACATTAGAATTAACAGCTGATTTAATTAAAGATTTAAGACAAGACCATGATGGTTTAGCTTGGTTCCCAACAGCAATTACAATGCCTGAAAAAGGTATGATCTTCCCTGAACCTATAAAAGGTACATCAACATTAGAAGGAAAACAGGATTGGAAATGGACAGTAGTTAAAGCTATTCCTATCCCTGAAGAAGATCAAGATAAATATCCAGATCCTAACAATCCAGGAGTTAACTACAAATATAAAATGGATATGAAAAACCTAAAACGTTACGATAAATTATGTTTTATGGACGCAGCTGAGGAATTAGGGATGTTTGATAAAAATCTAAAACAAACTGTTGAAATAACATCAGATGAAGATTAGTTATGCAATACCCGTTTGTAATGAACACGTTGAATTAAAAAAATTATTATCGTTTTTAACTAAACATATAGATAAAAATGATGAAATAGTTATTCAATGTGACCAAGGAAATACTACACCTGACGTTTATAAAGTATTAGAATATTTTAACTCAGAAATTGTAGAAATTGATGCTCCTTTAAAAATTATAGAATTCTCTTTAAATGGCCATTTTGCAAATTTTAAAAACAACCTAAAAGAACACTGTACAGGCGATTGGATATTTCAAATTGATGCAGATGAATTACCACACAAATTTTTAATTACAAATTTAAAAGAACTTTTAAAACTCAATACTAATACAGAAATGCTTATGGTACCTAGAGTTAACACTGTAGAAGGGTTAACACAAGAACATATTAATAAATGGCGTTGGAATGTAAATGAAAGAGGTTGGGTTAATTGGCCAGATTATCAAACACGAATTATACAGAATTCTCAAAAAATTAAATGGCAAAATAAAGTTCATGAGCAAATAGTTGGGATATCTACAAAAGGGGTATTACCAATGGAGGAAGAATGGTGTTTATATCACCCAAAAAATATACACAGACAAGAAGCACAAAATAGGTTTTATAATAATTTATGATAAAAATAGTTTTACATTGTCTACCTAACGAATTAGATCAAGTTATGTGGGTTATAGATCAATTAAAACGATCATCTCGTTTTGTTGATCCCCAAAAATTTATATTAGACTTTACTCTAAATATATCTGATGAAGGTATAGATTGGGATAGGTCTCTTTTAAATAAAAAATACTGTATAGAAAAATTTAATTTATTATTTGAAAAAAGTCCTTTTATCAATCAAAATAAAATATCTAATAAACAAACAGGATGTAATACAGTAAGAAGGAATGCTATAAGAAAAAAAGACAACACAACACATGTAGTATATCTAGATACTGATTTAATATTTCCTGAAACCATACTTTACTATATTGAACAAGCTATTTCTGAGATAAAAGATAAATATTATATTATAACCCCACAAATATTTCAATTATGGGATAGTAGTTGGGATATAATATCACACCCTGATTATAGGAATACACCTCGAGAAAAAAAACAATGGTTACAAAACCCCTATCAAGTATTTGAACATGAACCTAAAAATGTTAAATTATTAAAATCCCCCCATATTAAGTTTGGTGGGGGTTGGTTTAATGTTTTTAGTAAAAATTTATTAGAATTAATTGATATACCTGATAGTTTAGGACATTATGGGTTAGATGATACATTTGTAGCTGAGGCAGCTAATATATTAAAAAATGATAACTATAACATAGAACAATATATAATAAATGATATAATAGTTAAAGAAGATAGAGTGTATAGAACTTATAGTATGGATAGATTTTTTACTAGAAATAATAATCAAAATAGTATGAGAGATAATTCATCTATAAATTATAACCTTGAAATACAAAATTTTAAAAATAAAATATGATACATAACTCAAAAGAATTATTAAAAAAATTAAGATTTTTACAAAAAGAATATAATGTTGTTGGGGTTAAATCTTCTTTTGAAGATGAAGGAGTAATATTCAATGAACTTATAAAACTAAAAGAATTATGTGTTTCATCTAATCTTGAGTTAAATATAAAAATAGGTGGATGTGAAGCTATTAGTGATATAAAAAACTGTTTATTATTAAATGTAAAAGGAATAATAGCTCCTATGGTTGAATCTCCTTTTGCTTTAGAAAAATTTACAACATCAATACATAATAATATACCTTCTTCTATAAAACAAACAAAAAATTTCTATAGTATAATAGAAACTAAAACAGCATACTCAAATATTAATAATATATTAAATTCAAATTCTTGTAAAAGTTTAAAAGGCATAATAGTAGGAAGATCAGATCTAACTAAATCATTTGGATTAACAAAAAATAATGTAAATGATGATGAAATATATAGTATAGTTTATGATATACTTAGTGAGGCTAAAAAATATAAATTAGTTACAATAATGGGTGGGAATATATCTGTTAATAGTAGTGATTTTATAAAAAAGCTATATAGTAAAAATTTATTAGATAAAATAGAAACACGAAATATAATATTTGAGCTTAATAAAAAAAATATTAATAATTTAGAAGAAGCAATTAAAAATGCATTAGCTTTTGAAGCACTTTGGTTAAGAACAAAATCTTCATACTATATGGAGATATGTAATTCTTATTTAAATAGGGCAAGTATATTAGATGGAAGAATATAGATATAAAATACTAAAAAAACTCTTAGAAGAAGAAAAATGCTTTAAGATGATATGTGGGGCAGGTAATGAAGATGCTCCCTATGTTAAAAAATTAGCCTTAATATACACTTTAGCAGGGGCCAAAATACTAGACATATCAGCTAATGTAGATGTTGTAAAGCACGCTATGGAGGGGATAGATATGGCATATAAATTACAAGATCAATTAGGAATAGAAATAGGAATAAGACCTTATATTATGGTTAGTATAGGAATGCCCGGAGACCATCATGTTAGAAAATCATATATAGACCCTACAAAATGTATTGGATGTAATATGTGTATTCCCGTTTGCCCTACAGAGGCTATTCCAAAAAGTTTTACTAAAGAATTAGATTTATTTCAAAGTTTAGAAGGTAGCTTTGAAATAGAAGACCAATCTAAAGAAATCGTAGTAAAAGATTTATGTATTGGTTGTGGTAAATGTAGTAATATATGCCCTAAAGATGATATAATTTCATATAGACATAATGCTAGAGAATTAAGAGAATTATTACCTAAATGTATGAAAGCAGGAGCTGAAACTTTTGAATTACATGCTGCTGTGGGTGAACAAAAAGTTACAATGGAAGAGTGGGGATTAATAAACGAAATAAATCCAAATAATTATAATTCTATGTGTTTAGATAGATTACATTTAGGAAATTTTAAATTAGAACATAGAATAGAAGAAGCTAATAAAATATCAAATAAAAAACTAATAATCCAAGCTGACGGTTACCCTATGAGTGGTGGGGAAAATGATTTTAACTCAACTTTACAAGCAGTAGCATGTGCTGATGTAATCAATAAAAAATTTAACATGAGAGTTAATAAAAAAGAAGCTGCATTATCTAATAAGGGAAAATTTAAAAAAGAGGGATCGGGTAAAGCAAAAGTTTTATCTAAAAGAGTATATAGGTCTTTTATATCAAGTATTCCTATAGTATTATCAGGAGGTACTAATGCATTATCAAAACAATTAGCTGAACAAGCTGGGGTAAGATGTAATGGTGTAGCTATAGGAACATATGCTCGAGATATAATAGAGGATTTTGTTTCCAACGATAGTTTTTATACAGATATTAATATAATTGAAAAAGCTTATAACATTGCTAATCAACTTGTAAAAAATAATATAAAATGAACAAAAAATTAAGAATAGCAGTAGATTTTGATGGAACTTTATGTGAATTTGCTTTTCCTAAAATAGGAAAACAAACCTCTGATAAGAAAGAATTAATGGATACTTTAATTAAAATGAGAAAAGAGGGACACAAAATAATATTATGGACTAATAGAGGGGATAATGAAGAATATCCCGTTCTTACTGAAGCTATTAATTGGTGTAAAGAAAAAGGACTAGAATTTGATGCTGTTAACAAAAATCTACCAGGCCAAAATAAATTATCAGGACCAAGTCCTAAAGTAATGGCAGATATTTACATTGATGATTTAGCCATTAACATAAAAGATTGGAAACAAATACTAAAATGAATATAAAAGAGAAACTACAACTAGGAAAAGAAGTATATGGTACATGGTGTATGTTACCCTCTCCCGAAGTTATTGACGTAATATCAAAATCAGGACTAGATTTTGTGATTATTGATATGGAACATGGGCCCATGAGCTATACAACTGCACAACAAATGACTATTGCTGCTCAAGCAGAAGGATGTAATGCTATTATCAGAACTCCTAGAAAAGATGAATCTAATATATTAAAATCATTAGATATAGGGTCTAATGGAATTATTATACCTCATGTAAATTCAAAAACAGATGTAGATAGATGTATTCAATATTCAAAATACCCCCCTATAGGTAATAGAAGTTATTCCCCCTATACAAGAAATGGAGGGTATAAAACAGACCCGAACTTTTTTAATAAAATAAATAAAAATTCATTTATTAGTATTATTATAGAAGATAAAGAAGGATTAAATAACATTGAATCCATAGTAGATAATAACTATATTGATATGGTTTATGTTGGTACCTATGATATAGCCTCTAGTTTAGGGTGTTCAGTTGATGATAAAAAGGTATTAAATGAGCTTGAAAGATGCACAAAAATAATTAAAAAATATAATAAATCAGTGGGGTGTTTATTTCATAATAAAAAAGAATTAAAGTTTTTTCAAAACATTGGAATAAATTTTTTGGTTTATGGTGTAGATAGTCGTATATTATATAATGAATATTCAAAAATAAAAGACAATGAATAATAAAGTAGCAGTAATAATTCCAGCAAGGTATAAATCAACAAGATTCCCAGGCAAACCTTTAGTGGATATATTAGGAAAGCCTATGATAATTAGAGTTGCTGATTTATCAACTAAAGCAGTTGGAAAAGAAAATGTATATGTTGCAACAGATAATAAAAAAATTGGAATTGAAGTAGAAAGACATGGATATAATGTAATTTATACATCAGAAGAATGTTTAACAGGAACCGATAGAGTAGCAGAAGCTTCTTTTAACATTAATGCTGATATAATAATTAATGTACAGGGTGATGAAGCCTTATTAGATCCAAATGATATAATAAAAGTTATAGAACAAAAAAATATATATAAAGATTCTGTTATAACATGTATGGCTAAATTAACATCTTCAGAGTCTCCAGAAAATTTAAAAACATGTAAAGTTGTTACAAATTTAAAGAAAGAATTAATGTATGTGTCACGAAACCCTATTCCCTCAAGTAAAAGGGGTATAGTAAAAAATGCATATAAACAAATTTGTATATATGCATTTAATAAAAAACAATTAAAAGATTATTATGATATAGGAAAAGAGTTAGGCAAAACACCAAATGAATCCTCAGAAGATATAGAAATTATTCGTTTTTTAGAAATGGGAACAAAAGTCCAAATGGTAGAAGTTAAAGGAGGAACATTAGCTGTTGATTTTCCTGAAGATGTTATAGAAGTAGAAAAAATTTTTAGGAAACAACAATTATATTTAAAATTAGATAAAAAATCTAAAAAAGGAATAAGATAATATGAAACAAACTACTAAACAAATAAGAGATAAAATATTATCATATGAAAATATTCCCGAAAGAATTAGTGCATTAAAAGATGCATATAAAGATGAAAAGTGTTATATAATAGGAGCAGGTCCTTCTTTAAAAAACTACACTCAAGAATATTTAAAAGAAAAGTTAAAAGACAAATTAGTAATTAGTCTAAAGCAATCATATGAATTATTAGAAGAAATAGTAGATATTCATATCCTTAATTTTGCTAACTATAGACCTTATAATTATAAAAACAACAACCCAATAGTAGCTTGGGAAATATATGAACAGTTTCATGTTCCTATGATACTAGAAAATAATCTAAAATGTGATTTAATATTACCAACAAGTGGAAATTGGGAACCAAATGAAGAAAAAAAATTTAAAGAATCGCAATGTGGTAGTTTGAGTTTTGGTAATTGGACTTTAGATAAAACCTTAAATAGACAATTTGGCCCCTCAATAATATTTGAAATGGCAATACCTATTGCTTTACATTTAGGGGTTAAAGAAATTACAACCTTAGGTTGGGATATAGGGGATGTAAGTAAATTTGATGATATAAAAGAAAAAGAACATTTCCAAGAACACTTTGATAATAGTTCTGAAAAAATAGTATACGCTAAAACACCACAAACTAAATTAGAACTCCAAACAATAGTAAATTCCACAGAACATTTAAATAAATGGTTATTATCTAAAGGAGTAGAATTAAATATAATATCGGATAGAAACCCAGCACATAAATCAATACCAAGAATAAAATTATGAATAAAATAACACATTGTATATCATCATTTAATAATTTAAATTATTTAAAATTAGCAATTAAATCTGTAAGAGAAAATAGCTATTATAAAGATTCACCCTTAATTATCCACGCTGAAAATTGCCAGGATGGAACAGATGAATGGTTAAAAGAAAACTATAAAGAATGGAATTTTAAGTATTATATAGAAAAAAATGAAATACCCCGTGGTATAGGAGGTGGTATGAATTTTTGTGCTGATAAAGTAAAAACAGAATTTATAAATTTTTTACATGCTGATTTTTATGTAGGTAAAAATTGGGATATTGAATTACTTAATATATTTAATAAATACCCAGATCAACGTATGATGGTATTTAGCCATAGAGTACAACCTAATATATTTAATGAAGAAAGTAGATCAGGAACGTTAATAGTACCTATGAATGAGTTTGGAGAATATCATCATAATTTTGATGAAAAATATTTCCTAGAATGGACAGAACAATTTACAGAAATGAATAATTTTGAAATTAGAAAAAGTGAAGGAGTATCTGGGTTAATTAAAAAAGAAGATTGGGATTATATTGGGGGTAATGATGATAGATTTGCTCCCGCATATTGGGAAGATGCTGATTTATTTATTCGAATGCTTAATGAAGATTATAAATTTGTATTAACTTCCAAATCTATGGTATATCATTTTGCTTCTAGAGCAAGTAGATTCCCTGATGATAATTTAACTACTAGACCTGTTAATTTAGCAGAAATTGAACAAAGAAGTACACAAAGATTTATAGAAAAATATGGTAGATTACCTGAAAGAGATGAACATGATTTTTATATTCCTTTACAAATAATAGATGGAACTCCTAATAGAATTAACCAATAAAACATGAAACAAAAGATAAAAATAATAATATGTGGTTGGTGGTTTGATAAATTTGATAACCAAGAAAACCAAACAGACTTTATTGATCAACTAAAATTTATTAATGATAGTAATAAAGATATTGAAGTATTTTGGGCATGTCATAAAGAGCCAATAGATTTAGTAAAAAATAATTTTAATTGGAAATTATACGAAAATGTAGGCTTAGAATGGGGGGTTTACAATAAAGCATTTAATGATTTAGAATTTGAGGATGATGATTTTGTATTTTGTATACAAGATGATATGGTAATAAAAGATTGGGGATTTATTGAAGTTTGTCAAGAATATTTAAGAGATGATAAGATTAAAATTATAGGTAATGGATTTAATTACCCTTATGATATGAATCCATTAGAAGAAGCTAGATTAAGTTATTGGTTAAAAACTAATGATAGATGGATAGATTATGTTAGACCTGAAAATAAACACATGTATAAGGAAACAATACAGTGTTTATCTATTAGAGGAAGTTTTTTAGCAACTAGATGGAAACATATAAAATTAATAAATGGATTTGAATATGTAAATGCCCCCTTAAGTAATGGGGTAAAGGATGACGGTACTGAATTTGTATTAATAGATCCCTTTGGTAACACTTCACTTTATTTAAATGCATATAAATTTTCAAAATATTTTGGTCAAGACTCATTTAAATGGTTATCTAACACATATAGAAGATCAAAATGGATGATTGAATGTGGAAGAGGAAATGTAGATTTACCACAAGATAATGAAACTAAGCCCTTTAATATACCCCAAGAATTTTTAATAGATGGATATGAATATGAAGAAGATAAAAGAAAGTGATTTAGAAATAAAACCTTTTAGAGGAGCAACATTTCAACAATTCCAAAAATTTTTAGATAGTTTAGAAGATGAAAAAAAAACTTGGTCTTTAGATTTAAAAGATAAAAATTTAAAAGAATATTTTTTATCTTATTGTGAAAATGGGTTAGGTTTATTAGCTGTATTAGATGAAGAAGTTGTGGGAATAGTTAATTCTTATCTTATATTTGATAATACTAATAAGACAATAGCACCGGAATATTTAAGCTATTTAGACATGTTATATAATAAAGATAATAAAAATGCAGCTGAAATCTCAATATGTGTTAAAGAAGGAATTCAGAAAAAGGGCACAGGCACAGCTTTAATGACAGCTTATGATGGAATATGTCAACTATATAATATTAATTTTATTTTTGCAAAACACACTAAAGACAATATAAGTTCTAGTAAACTATTTTCAAAAGCAGGATATATACCCTTTAAATGGAATACTGAAAAAGCTAATAAGGCATGGGATTTTAAAATAAAAAAATATGAATAATTTAAAAAAAATAAACGTACTTAAGCCTAAATTTAGGACTAAAGAAATATTAAGTGTAATAGAAGAATGCCTAGATAAAGGATGGACAGGTATTGGATTTAAAACTACTGANTTTGAAGAAGCATGGAAGCAATANACTAAACTTCCTAATGCCCATTTTATTTCTTCTAACACAGTAGGATTACATTTAGCTTTAAATTTATTTAAAAATAAATATAAATGGGATAATAACAGTGAAATTATTACTACCCCATTAACTTTTATATCAACTAATCATGCTATTATGTATGAAAACTTAAAACCCATATTTGCTGATGTAGATGAATCCCTATGTTTAGACCCTAAATCGGTTGAATCTAAAATCACATCTAATACTAAAGCTATAATGTTTGTAGGAATAGGTGGTAATACTGGAGAATTATCGAAGATAAAAGATATATGTGTAAAACATAATCTTAAGTTGATATTAGATGCTGCACATATGGCAGGTACTAAAGTTAAAAAAATACATCACGGTGTTGCAATGACTGAAGAGCACGTAGGACAAGAAGCCGACGTTACTATTTTTAGTTTCCAAGCAGTTAAAAATTTACCTACAGCGGATAGTGGAATGATATGTTTTAAAGATGATGAAGATGACAAATTAGTAAGACAACTATCATGGTTGGGGATAGATAAAGATACATACTCAAGAAGTACTAAAGGGTCATATAAATGGAAGTACGATGTTCCTAATATTGGTTTTAAATATAATGGTAATTCAATTATGGCATCTATAGGATTAGTCCAATTACAATACTTAGATGAGGATAATAACTACAGAAATTATATTAGCTCTTTATATCGTAAATATTTAAGTAGTAACATAAATATAGTAGAGGATAATTGGTATGTAGCAAAATCTTCAAAACATCTATTTCAAATAAAAGTAAGTGAAGATGTAAGGGAAAAATTAATAAATAAATTATATGGAGAAGATATATATCCTGGAGTACATTATATCGATAATACAACATATAAAATGTATAAATATGCCTATGGTACATGTCCTAATGCTCATAAGTTTTCGAATCAATTATTGACGTTACCTATACATCTAGATTTAACTGAATATGATATAAAAAGAATTTCAAAAATAATAAACAAATATGGATAAAATAACATTTTGTATACCAAGTAAATCAAATTTAAGATACCTTAAAACGTGTATATCTTCAATTCGTGAAAACTCATATCGTGATGATCATGACATAATAGTATTTGTTGATAGTGATGAAGATGGTACTGTTGAATGGTTAGAAGAAGTAAAAGATAAATATAATTTACAATACTATGTAAATCCTAAATTAGGAAAAGAATTATATGGTATCGGAATGGCATACGATTTTTGTATTGAAAAATCAACTACAGATATTTTTATGATATTCCATGCTGATATGATGTTGGGTATAGATGCCGATTGGAAAGCCTGGCAACATTTAAAACCAAAAACAGTAGTGTGTTCAACTCGTGTTGAACCACCAA
>JGI24006J15134_10002385_pt1 | contig 10365 bp, 10 predicted proteins | sample LinPmetageLP53_FD_15134 | JGI IMG/M metagenome (IMG submission 15134) | reverse complement strand
CGGCATTCAGACCATGAATTGCTTTCAAGTCCTGAGCGAGTTCAAGTGAATACTCAGCTTTCAGAGCGCGTGACTTGGCAGTAACGGTAACTTTCTCAATCGAGAAAGCCATCTCGTTGAACTCATTACTCGTGCCATCACCCAATGCTTCAGCATTCTGGGTGGACATTCCGTTACCTACGTTGTAGGTTTCCTGATCGCCAACTGCAGGGAATGTACCGTCAAGAGCACCAGGGTTGGTTCCCTTCTGGTTGGTAGTACCCAAACCAACAGCAACCTGAGTCATTCCGGCTGTGCGGTCGAAGTTGTTATTCTGACCAGAGAATGCAGAATCTGCTTCGTTGTAGAATGCCTCTTCGCCGCCTTGTCCGGCATAGCGAGAGCGCATTGCGAAGATCAGTCCAGTAGGACCGTTCATCGGTTGAACACCAGCCAGGTCATAAGCGACCAGGTTAGGCATGGAGCGTCTGATCAGGGAGATCAGAACGGGGTCGAAATTACTGATTGCTCCAGTACCACCAGTAGTGGAGTTAGTAGGAGCTGCTTCTCCGAGGAATTGAGCTTCCTCTCTAAGCATTTTTTCTTGGTTCTCCAGAAGAACTGAGGTAACCATTCTCTTATGAGGATCTTGGATTTCTCCGAGACCGTCATGATTAAGGATTGGTGCCCACTTCTCCTGCAGTTGTTCGGCATTGAACATTTGCATTTGAATTTTGCCTCTTAAATTTTTTTGTTTTGTTTGTTGTTAATAATTTAAAAAATCACTTTTTCGAAACTCTATTCAGAGTCTGAAGATATGATTCCATCAGTCCAGATACTTCTGGTTGATGTCCTCCTTCTGCACCTTCAGAAATATTTTCTGAATGGTTTCTTTGTGCGCTGGGATTAGCAGAGAAATAAGAATCTCTCAGCGTTGCCAGTTTTTCACGATAGTTAGATTCACTTTCAAACTCAACATTTTCAGCAAGAGAAGCGAGTTTTTCCTTTTGGGAGAGAGCAAGACCCTCTGATACGTCCGCAAGGATTACATCGGCAACCGATTCTGATAATCTTTTATTTAGAGCAACGTTCTTATTGATTTGCTCATTGAGTTTATCTTCCATTTCATCAAGTTTTTCTACCATACTATGAATTACATCATATTTTTCTTCAGGGATTGTTACATAATGATCTTCAAAAAGTCCTCTCATTCCAGTAAGGAATGATTCGGTCATTTCGGTCTTAAGACCGTGCTCAACTGCGAGTTGGTTTTCAGAAATCCACTCGTCAGCAACATATTCAAGATAAGCGTCGGTACGCTCGGAAAGTTCTGCCTTAACAGCAGCAACTTCCTCTACAAGAGATTTCTCATACTCGGACTTCATCTCTTCTTTGATTTCTGCAATCTTAGTTCTAATTGCTGCTTCAAAGATGGTGCGTGCCTTTTCTTGGAACTCTTCGGAAAGTTCTTCGCCAGAAATTAAAGCATTGATGTCTTCTTCAACATCAATTACTTCTTCTGATTCTTCAGTAGTTTCGACAACAACTTCTTCTTCAGTGGTCTCTTCTTCAGAAACTACTTCTTCTTCGGTTGCTTCCCCTTCAGATACAATTTCTTGATCCTCTTCTACTTCTACTTCAGCTTCCTCTTCCTTCATGCCCTTTGCAGTTTCCGCAGGTTTAGCACCTTTGTTTACAACATCTCTGACTTGTTTTAGAGTTGCACCAGGAGTGGCGAGTTTGTTAGAATCGTCATCGGGTCTAGAGTTTTCTGGGGTCGGCCCACCTAGATCCTCATACGTAGCAGGAGTACCACCTGTGGTTAACTTCTGCATTGGTTCTCCAGGCGCAGCGTTTTTAGTTACTACGTTTTCCATTTCTTGTAAATTGCTACCAACGGACATTTGATTAGACATGATTGTATTAATCTATATTTATTTATAATTTAAAGATTTGAGAGGAAATTATTAAATAATTCCAACTTATGTTCCTCAAGTCTTTTTTCAATGACAAGAGTATTAATTCTTTGTTGTGTTCTTTTTGCAAGTTGTTCGCGAAGGATTCCTCCTTCCCAAATCCACTCTTTTCCTTCCATAATTCCAGAAACAAAAGCATCGGGAGCAGAAGGGTCGGCAACGATATCAGCAGCAGTTGCCAACATGAAATCTTCACCTACAACTTTGACACCATTAGTATCTTCTTTAATGGAACCAATACCACGAGAAGAGACGCCAAGCATCACACCTTCATCAAGAAGTGATTTTGCAATCTTGCCCATCGGAGTATCAAGCAGTTGTGCTTTACCTACAAAATTATTTCCTTCCTGACGGAGAGAAACAATCTTATGGGAAACACGATCTAAATTGACGGTAGGACCATCGGGGTGTCCAAGTTCTCCAAGAGCACGTCCTTTATTGACGAATGATTCATTATATCTTCCAACTTCTTTTGCAAGAGTTGAAACAGGATACATTCTTCCATTGCGATTCTTAATTTCGCCCTGGAGAAAAGTTCCCTCAATATACATCTTTTTACTAGAACCTTTGCCTTCGGTGACAAATTTGACGCTAGAAATTTCTTCCGTGATTAGTTTCATTAAGCTACTCCAGTGATTTGTACTTGCTGGACATATACCCCCGAAGCAGTTCCAACTGCTGCTACTTGGAAAACATCTCTCAGTTCACCTTCCTTAATAGTAACTGGTCCCTGAGCAGAAGTATTATGTGCAAGAGTCAATCTTGTGCTGAAGAATCCAGGATCACCATTAGAATTACTACTGAAAGAACCATTAAGGACTGAAAGAACCGTCAGTCCAATTCCGGCCGTGCTGATCCCGCCATTAATACCGGTAGGAACAATTCCAGTCAGTTGAACTTTATCTCCAACTTCGAATGGACTTCCAGTTCCTGCAGGAAAATCAATAATTGTAGTAGTGCCAGTTGTGACACCAACGACTTTTTGTGACCTTGGTCTTCCAATACTCAGTGTTGCTGAAGTACCTGTTGGAATATAATAGTCAAATATTGAAGAAGTAGGATCAGTCCCAGTTACAACATGTGCATCTCCACCAAAAGCAGTTATTCTAACAGTATCGGTAAAATGAGTCATGATACCAGATGTTGCTGTTGTTGCAGAAGCAGCAAAAGATACTCCGCTTCCTACCGGTTTATGTGCCATTATTCTTGATCCTCAGATGATGATTGGTCCTCAGGTTCTACTTCACCGAACATAGAAGATGCAACTTCTGGTTTGAAACTATCAATCCTTTCAGTTGCTTTTGTGTATAAAAGATCTTTAATTTTATCACTAACTTCTGCTGCTGACGAATCAACAGCAATCAAATCTACAATTTCTTCCATAAAAATTAATATAAGTCCTATTCAGTTATTTATATCTCTGCTTTTTTAGTATCTTTTTGCATCTCTGCATCAGTGATACCACCATCAATTTCTGGTTCCATTGGGACATCGCCCATTGCTCCAATATCCCCACCTTCTGCAGGTAATGGTTCTCCTGTTATAGGATCAATAGCATTGGGGTCTGGAATAATTCCATCTTCAATTTCTTTTTGAATCTGTTCATCAATTTCAATAATTTCAGCATCAGTTTGGCGAAGAACCTTCTTACGAACATACTCACTTGAGTAGAATTTGCCAATGTAAGGTTCAATCGTTGCAAGCGTTCCTAGACGCTCATTCATCATTTCAGTTTCTTTTAATTCTGCAAACTGATTATCATAAAGAAAATCATATTGAATATGATCACTAATTTGATTCCAATCTTCTGGAGTGCAAATATTTTTTAGAATCAATTGAGTTTTTAACATGTCATTAAACATGTTTGCAAAACGCTTTCTCAATCTTCCAACAAACTTAGAAAACTTAAGTTCATCGCGAAGAATTTCTGAAGAACGTCCAAGATTAAATCCACCATCAGCAGCAATTCTTGATTCGGGAACTCCAAGTGCTCTATAAAGTTTCTTTTGGAAATACTCAATATCAGCAAGTTCTCCTAAGTTTTGTCCACCAGGAAGAGTTGTGATTTCAGTTCCACGACCACCTTCTCTTCTAGGAAGCCAAAAGTCTTCCATCATACTCATAAATTTACGATCATCACGAATCTCTCCGGTGTTCGCATCATAGACGAGTTTATTTCTATAGCGAGACATGACCTCTTTAAGGTATTGCTCTGCTTTTACTTTAGGAAGATTGCCAACATCAATGTAAAAAATACGACGTTCTGGTGCTCTTGATAATCTATAGATGACCAAAGAATCCTCAATCATTCTAAGTTGATTGAGTGCCTTGATTGCTTTGTGAAGATAAGAAAGAACTGTTCCCTTATTACGATCTACAAGTCCTGATGTAACATAAGTAACAGAATCTTTTGCAATTTTGATTCCTTTACCACCACCTCCTCCGGATAGAGAATTTGATGGATAACTTGGTTTTGGTGTATAAACAAAATACTCTTCAATCTCTGGCGACAATGCGTTTGACGCATCTTCATCTCTATTTGATCTCAAAGTTATAGCAGTGCTCTTATCAGGTTTTTTCTCCTGACGAACAAACTTCATCTTCATTGGATCAATATATCTTAAATCTTTGATTCCTTCTTCTGGTTTTTTAACATCAATTACTTTTAAGTAATAGATTCTTCCGTCAACATACCAATTTCTAAAAATTTCATGAGACTTTGAATCAAAGTCCATTATTTCTTTAATTGTCTTAAATTCTTCTCTAATTGCTTTTTTTAATTTATCACTAGCATTTAAATTGCTGAGTTCAATTTCAATCGGTGAGTCATACAAATCACTCACAATTGCTTCACTAATAACATCTTCAATGGCACCATCCGCTTCTGGATGAAGTGCCATTTCACGATATCTTTTTATTAACTCTGACTCATTCCTGTATACACCTTCAATATCTACATAGGAACCATAAAAACTACTTGCAACAAAGTTATCAACCCCGTCCTCGTTATTAGCAGGAACGGGGGAAACTATGGAAGAAGATTTTTTTTCTTTGTCCCCAATAGAAAAACCAAAAAGTTTGGCCATATTATAGTAGTTTTACTCTGTTTGACTATTTAGCTGATATTTTCACCACCTGCTGCTGGTGAAGTTCCTCTATATGCTTCCCACCACTGAACTTGAAGTTCAACTGTAAACTCTTCAAGAGTATCAGTTGTTTCATAACTTAAGTCAATTGTAGAAATATTAGTTGGGAAAATATCCCAGAACTTATAGGATCTAAGAACAGAACCATCACGATCTAATTGCTTCACAGTAGCATCTTTTTGATATGCTTCCGGATCTACAACACCTGTTGCATCCGACATTTTATTAATTGTATTCATCCATTTCTCAAAGGCAGAGCGAAGGGAGAAATCAGTGTCGTTGATGACGGTAATTGTCCAAGTCTCGAAAGTTCTATCTCCGGCAATCTTTAAGATACGCCCTCTGAATGGAACATCGATAGGAGCAATAGTAGATGCTGGAAGAGCAGCTGCTTTCACAAGGAATCTTGCTTTCTGCAAAACATCATTATCAATTGCAACAGCATCCGGGAATGCTAATTCTACTTCAAATAGATTTGGTCTTGCTCCACCACCCGATAATCTACTTTTGAAATCACTAATTGTTCTTAGTGGAGTGGTGTTTAGTTGCTGGCGAGTAGGCATTTTTCTTTAAACCTCGTTTGTAATTAAGTAGAATTAAACAGAACCAATAACTTCTTGGAATGAGACACCCGTGCGTGTGGCAACAAATGTCAGACCAATGAAGTTAATCGATCTTGCTGGTTTGATGTAAATGTCTGCTATAAATTCATTATTATCTATAATAGCAGCAGTGTTATTTGTCTCATCGCAGACAACAACGTAATCCGTGATACCTCTCTTTGCCGTTACATCACGGAGGAAAGGTTCGACAATATTCACGAAATTAGTTCTCGTGATTTCATCNTTGAATTCNAACAATTGATCTCTGGCAGCTGCCTCGATGGCATTCTCCAAATAGATGAATAAGCGACGAACATTGATGCGATCAAATGCCGAAGACTTGGCAAGTGCTGTCTTGTCTCCGAAAAGAACGATTCCTGAACCAGCCTGGAATACGACTGGGTTAATTCTGTTGGAATACAGAACGTCTCTTTGCTCTTTTGATGGGTTGTATGTAAGTTTAACTGCATTAAGAATGGCACCTCTAGCAGTTCCTGCTGGAGAGAACCAGGGGAAACTATTAATGTCAGTTCTGACACATGTTCCGGCAATATCGCCGTTCAGAGGAACATAGCGGAAAGTATCTGCAAATCTATCATACATGTACTTGTATCCACTATCAAATACAGCATAGGATGATGATGTTAATGGTGCAAAGAAACTCAGAACATTGTCGGTGATGTCAACATCATTGTTGACTGTTACAGAACCGGCAGAAGAATCNCTTATGAATGCGCCTCTGTAAGGTGAAATAAATGCGANTGCATCCTTTCTGATGTCAGCAACTGCAATAACTTGCTGGGCGAGGTTCTGTGCCTCTGTCTTGATATGATTTGCCGAACCCATCAGTAGGAAATCTACTGCATAGGCATCATTATTTTGGAATAACTGATATCCTGTTGACAACTTAGCGACACTTGGTCTTAAACTATCAACTGTTCCAATTCCGGAAGAACCATTATAATCTTTGCCACTTACCATGGTCAGATCTTGTTTTCCAGTTGCACCAAATATAATTCCTTTGGCATCTTGATCCCAACCTAAATCACCTTGTTCGGTAAAGGCAGCACTAAATCCGGTAGTTGTAAGTCCAGTTGGGGCACCACCACCAAAAATGAAGTTTGAGTTAGTTTTTAAATATTTTCTCCAATAAGCAGGAGAACCAACTGAGAACTCTGCATCTTTTGCTTTAGAAAGACTTAGATGCTTTTCAAGAACCGTTCCGGCATTTCCGGTAATCTTTCCATCGCCATCAAGAACTACAACATGAAGTTCATCAAATCTTGCTCCTCTTGCCGAAGCATACTCAGAAGTTCCTGGTCTGTCAGCAATAACATTCCACTTAATAGAAGCAACACTAGTTCCAACACCAACATTACTTGTTGAAGTTGCAAGAGTCTGTTGATCAAACCAATCTGCTTTTGCATTAACGCTTGTGTGTATGCCAGCAGCTCCGGCATTGTTGACAACTGTGATGTTATATTCTGTGCCAAACTGGTAGATTCCGTTCTGCTGATAATCAACAGCAGTCTCTGTTCCTGCGGCAGAAACATGAGATACGACTTTAACGTATGCTTGTGCTCCTTCAACTTGAGTAATGATTCCTTTCAAAACTCCATCAAGGGTTGTTCCTGCACCAACNCCAGGAAGAATGCTGTCAATTGCCTGCGTTACACCAAATCCTACCGTGGCAATTCCTGTAGCAGGAAGTTCTAAAATTTGGTCTGCCTTACAATCAAGAATAGCAACTCTAATTCCATTTGCCCAAGAACCGGGGTTTTTGCCCGTGACAATTACATTAGGAACGACATTCTCGTCATAACCCAATTCTTCGTAGTTGTCTGTACTTTTGATTTTAATGCTTGTAGTGCTATTGCTACTATCTACGGCATTCTTCAGATCATTATCGTCTGCTCTTACAACTCTTAATGATCCACCATATGCTAGAAATGATGAAGCAACCATCCAGGTTTCATATTGCTTATCGGAACCATATGGTTGACCAAAATTATTCAGTAAATCGTTTTCATTACCAACAAGAGTTGGCAATTCTACTGGTCCCTGTGCAAAAGCACCAACCATTCCGCCTGTCTTATTGGTGGAAGAGTCTACTCTTCCTTGAGTAAGGTCTACTTCCCTTACGACAATACCGGGAGATGCTAAATTTAGCGGCATCTTAAGTTCCTCTCTCAGTCCTAGTTTATTCTAAAAATATTTATTAAAACGGGTATTTTCATTGGGGAAACAATGCATGAACACTACCAATCTGGATATTCCCACACACTTTTTAAACCTTTATCTTTTCTTTTTTTCAATATTCTATTTTTCGTACATTCCTTACATTCATAAGAATATGCCGATGGTAATGTTCCTCTACCCTTTCTTATTAAATAAAAACCTTCCATCAAATCTTTTTTCCGACCACAAACTCTACACTTTCTTTCATAAAAAAGAAGATGTTCAAGTTCTAGTTGATCGTCAAAGTCCATCACATATAATCCCACATGTAGGAACGGTCTCCATATTCATCAGTGTGCCAACGATCGCCATTATTATCCACAAAACTACCACCATCATCAAGTCCATCAGATATAAATCCAAATGGAGCCATGTCCTGTTCTATTTGGTCTCTTTGATCTTCATACAATCTTTTTCTTACATCCTGATCAGTCATTTCTTTGAAATATTCTTGCTGCACTAACCAAGAGAAAATAACAAGGCACATTGCAAGGTCATCATTACATCCTTCCTCTGCTTCAAAAGAATTATGTTTTTGAGAAATGTAGTTAATTCTGAAATAATATCGTAATCTACCGTAAGTAACTTATCATCCTCTAAAAGTGTTTTTAAATTTGAACATCCCAATTTTTTAACTGAGGCAGTCATTCTTACTCCGAGTTGAGTTTTCTTTCCAGAAAATCCTTGCCCGACAATCTGACCATTTCTTCCTCTCATGGAAGACATTAAAATATTTTGATATTCTAAATCGTATTGAAGAATACTTGCAACCTGATCTCCAATGTCATTTACTTCTATCATTAAGTATGCTTGATTATATGCTTTAGCAACATCAAGAATAATATTTGGAAACAACATCGGTTTTATTTCGTTGTTTCTGTATTTGGCAATTGCTTTATATGGAAATTCTGTTGTATCAAAAACTATAAATGCAGAGTAATCATTTCCGAGTCCTCTTGCGACATCAACAGTCATTATATAATTATGTTCCTTTATTGGATTCTCATAGATGTCAAGACCAGCATTTCTTTTTATCGGATCTTCATATACAAGGTTTCTAAGTTTTGATGGATTAATTAGTGTATTAACAGAACCTAAGAATTCGCATTCAAACTCAACCTTGAACTGTTGTTCGGATGTGTTTGCAATCGTAGTATCCTTCCATTGAGCGTCTCTACCGGGAACTTCACTCCAATGGACATCAGTCGGGATATATTCGTTCTTGCCCCTCTCAGCATCGTGCCACATACGGTAGAAGTGATTCATACCATGTGGTGTGGATACGATAATTACCTTGGTNTTTTTNCCGGAAGTAATAGTAGGATAAACAGATGCAAAGAAAGAATCTGCAACATGATTTGGAACGAATGCAAATTCNTCAAGAAACAGAATATTAAATGACATTCCTCGGACAGCACTTGCAGATGTAGATGCTGCTAAAATTTTACTTCCGTTTTCTAATTCAATATTACCTTTATTCCAAACTAATACACCCTGTTGCATCCACTTGGGGAGATTCTCATATGCTGTTGCAAGTCTTGCTAAAAGTTCTCTGGCAGTTGCTGCTTTGTTTGCAAGAATTCCAATATTGACACTATCATTGAAAATAAGATAATGAAGAAGATATGAAATAACAGTTGTAGATTTACCAGTCTGTCGTGGCATCTTACAGATGTTAAATCTGTTATTATGAAAATTATGAATTAATTTTTTCTGAAAATGATATGGATGAAACTGTGTCAATCCTTCATCCAGAGAAATAATTTTTATATAATTATTTGCAAAATATACGGGATCTTCTTTACACTTGAGGAATTCAATGATTTGGTCTTCACTAAATTCAATCGGTGTATTTGCTTTTTTTAGATTAGGATTACCTAAGTATACACTATCAGTCATAATTTAAATACAAAACTATTTTTCGGAATTGCTATCTAAAAATCCTTTCTTTAACATTTTAGATAACTCTGAGGTAGAACCAATAAAAACGGCATTATTTGTAACATTACCAGTTTTACTTGGCAATTCTTCATCTACTTCTTTTACCTTTTTCTGAAGGTCCATTAATTTATCAGTCGTATCGGCAACTGATTTAATAAGTTGACCTGCAACTTCATATGCTCTGGGACTTCCACCTTCGCTGGCCAGTTCCATTATACCATTTAAAGTTTCCTGACCCTTCTCAATCAAAGAATATAAATTTGCTCTGGTATAATCATAATCTTTTTTAATATCCTCTGGTTTTGATGCAGATTTTGGAGGAGCAACATCAAGAGATTTGGGAGTTTTATCTACCTCAACAATACTACTCTCAACATTGAGTGCCCCATCCAAATCATCATAGTTATTTTTCATGTCAAATTACAAATCTATTTGTCTTGTAGGACTGAGATCTTTGGAATCGCCATAATCTGTCCAAGTTTC
>JGI24006J15134_10002384_pt1 | contig 10367 bp, 3 predicted proteins | sample LinPmetageLP53_FD_15134 | JGI IMG/M metagenome (IMG submission 15134) | reverse complement strand
AAAAAAAAAAATAGAAAAGGGATCAAGTTGGTCCCTTTTTTAATCTTTACTATTATGAAACAACACTGGGTAATGGACTATGAGACCTTATCTAATTGCTTCGCTGCTGTCTTTATTGATGTTAAATCTGATGAACAAGAAATATTTGTAATTCATAAACTAAGAAATGATATAGATAACTTTATATACTTTTTAGAAAGAAATATTCTTTACAATGAATGGCATGTATCTTTTAATGGTCTAGGATTTGACGGACAAATAACTGAGTATATACTTAGAGATAAAGAACAACTTCAGCAAATGGATCCTGAAGAAGTAGCAAAGTGGATTTACACAAAGGCTCAATATATTATTGGAAAACAAAATGCAAAAGAGTTTTTAGACTTTAGTCCTAGAGACTTAAAAGTAAAACAACTAGACGTATTCAAACTTAATCACTGGGATAATCCTGCAAAAAGATCTAGTCTTAAATGGATTCAGTATACAATGGATTGGTTTAATATAAAAGATATGCCTATTCATCATAGTACTGAAATAACAAAGCAAGAAGAGATAGATCAAGTTATAACATATTGTATTAATGATGTTGAGTCTACTAAAAAGATTATGAATCTTAGTAAGAGTCAAATACAATTAAGACAAAAACTAACAGAAGAGTATGGTATAGATTTATATAGTGCATCTGAACCAAGAATATCTAAAGAATTATTTCTTTATTTTTTGAGTAAGAAAACAGGAATATCTAAATATGAACTCAGACAAATGAGAACATACAGAAATCTTATAGTTATAAAAGATCTTATTCTTCCATATGTTGACTTTAAAACAGCTACCTTTCAAAAACTTGTTAGCAAGTTTAAAGAAGCTACAGTAGAACCTCAGAATACAAAAGGTGGTTTTAAATATTCTGCTAGATATAGAGGAGTTAAAACTGACTTTGGTCTTGGTGGAATTCATGGAGCAAGAGAAGCTGGTGTATATGAATCAGATAAGGATAATATTATAATGTCATCAGATGTTACAAGTTTCTATCCTAACTTAGCTATTAGAAATAATTGGGCTCCTAAACACTTACCAAAGAAAGAATTCTGTAATCAGTATGAATGGTTCTTTGAAGAAAGGAAAAAGATACCTAAGTCTGATCCAAAGAATTATGTTTACAAGATTATTCTTAACTCAACTTATGGATTAAGTAATGATAAGAATTCTTTTCTGTATGATCCTGAGTTTACTATGAGAATAACTATAAACGGTCAGCTTAGTTTATGTATGCTATATGAAATGATAATGGAAGGAATTCCTAACGCAACTCCTATTATGCATAATACTGATGGTTTAGAGACTATTATTCCTAGAGAGTATCAAGATCGTTATATGGAGATATGTAAAGAATGGGAAGATATAACTAATTTACAACTAGAACATGATACCTATCAAAAGGTTATTCTAGGAGATGTAAACAATTATATTGCTATTAATGACTATAGTGAAGTACATAAGGATATATATAAGGATATTAAATATTCTAATCCTTTTGATTTATTTAAAGAAGAGGATGGTAAGTTCTATCATGCTAGTACTAAATGTAAAGGTAGATTTGAATTTAATAACTTAGCTCTTCACAAAAACAAAAGCTTTCTGGTAATACCAAAAGCAATTTATAATTATTTTGTACATGGAATAGACCCTGAAAAATTTATAACAGAACATCAAAATATTCTTGATTTCTGTGGTGGTAAAAAGATAAGAGGTGATTGGACTTTCTATAGTCATTACACCAAAGATGGAAAATATGCTAAAGATAAACTTCAGCATACTCTTAGATATTATGTAAGTAATAAAGGTTGTAAGATAATTAAAAGAAATAATCTTGATGACCGGGAAATACAACTTGAAGCTGGCAAATGGATGCAAACATTATTCATTCGCTATAAAAAAAAGCAACTTAATAAGTATGATCTGAATTACAACTATTACATAACAAAAGCAAAAAAAGAAATAAAAAATTTAGAACCTTTAATAACACAATTTAAATTATTTTAATCATGGGATTTAAAATTAAAAACTATGGTAGAGCTCACATTGTTGGAGCAGCTCTACCTAATCATGCAGATACTTATACTGTAATTAAACATGAAGATGTAATAAATCTTTGTATAAATGAATTAGAACAAGCAGGTTTTAATATCATTGGAGAAACATATAGAGCTACCAGTGCTGGAGATATAGCTACTGGTGTATATAAAGTTACCTATGGTAATGATCCTGATCTAGGAATTATGTTAGCTTGGACTAACAGTTATAACAAACAAGTTGCATTCAATTGTACTTCAGGTGCTTATGTTGTAAACTCTGGTAATCTTATGATAGGTAACTACGGAACCTTAAATAAGTTTAGAAGAAAGCATACAGGTACAGCAGATGAAGATACTGAAAATTCTATTAAGGATCAGATCACACACGCTAAAATGCACTTTGCAAGTCTTGCAGAAGATAAAAAGAAAATGGAAGCTATTAAATTAAATAGGACGGAACAGGCTGAACTCCTTGGAATTCTATTTGCAAGAGAGGATTTATTAACTCCAAGACAAGCTACTATAGTTAAGAAGCTTATGAATAAGCCTAACTTCTTTTATGGAGGCGGTAGTGATAGCTTATGGACATATTACAACTATGTAAGTGAAGCTCTACAAGATACTCATCCTATAAGATGGTTAATAGATCAGAGATTCTTTCATGAGTTTATCCGTGATTTTATGGATTTAGATAATGTAGATGTTGTAAATAGCACTGATGATGACCTTACTCAAATTTTCTTTAATGGAGAAAATCCTCTAGCACAAATAGATGATTTAACAGGATGTCCTCCTGTAGATCCTAATCAAGTAGACTTAGAAGAAGCTATTGCAGAAGTTGAGGCTGAAGCTACAGAAGATGAAGTTGCAGATCAATTGTATGGAGTTAATAATAACCCAGAAGAGGTGATCGGAGATTTTACTCCTGAACCTACAATTGAAGAGCAGATAGAGGAAGATGAAGCTGCAATAGCTGAGGTTGAGTCTAGAGAGGGACTTCAAGAATATTTTATAGATAAAACACATCCTATGTACACACCTTCTGATATGGATAATTTTACTATTATTCAAGATGGAGAAGATAGTGAGTATAGAAAAGTTTTAAATAAAGATGTAGATAAAGCTGCAGAAGATTATCTTAAACGTATGGATGAAGGAATATCTGAAAAAGAATCTATGGATGTTTATCAAAAAGAACTTATAGATAAATCTATACCAGTAGATAAAACTCTTGAAAGTAAAGATGAATTGCCTAAATCTGAAGAAGAAACACCATCTGAAATGAATGACATAGATGTCACAAAGTTAAAAATAGATCCTACAGCTTTTAAAGCTAATGTGACACTAGACAATGACTTTGATTTTGGAGAAAGTGAAGAAGAAGAAGAGTCAGCAGAAGCTGACTTTGATTTTTAATAGTTACAAATATAGGGGAATGACTTCGGTTGTTCCCCTTTTTTTTTTAAATTTAGATTATGAACATGAAAGCAAAATACGGAAAAGATGTTATATATATTAAGTATGTATCATCAGATAAAAAATATGCATTAGTATCTAAAGAGAAAGTGGGTAAACGTAAAGTGTTTAAACTTGATTTTACAGAAATATTAGGTTTAAATAAAAAAGATTTAAATAAAGTTAAAAAACTTTATGAGTGGAAAGACTCTTAACGTCCTTGACCTTTATATTTCTTTTTATAATACTTAGAAGATTTAACATTAGATGTCTTAGACTTGGCATGTACGCCAGGTCTTAAGACATTCTTTTTTTGTTCTGTTTTTGAAAGCAGTTTCATTATTGGTTTTTAATAAAGATACTAAGGTTATCTTAAATTTCTAAATGACTCTTGATCTTTAATAGCTTTTATAGGATTTACATTTTTACCTTTAAGTCCAAAGATGCTAAAGAAATGATGCCATACTTTATAACTACCTTCTTCTTGCCAAGGGTAAGGACCTACATCACTTTTATAAACAGCTTTATCATTACCAGTAACCATGTATATCATATCATTAAGTATTTTAAGATACAAATCTATAGTTGGTCCAGTAGCAATAGTAGTATTACTAACTAAGTCAAACATTTCTTGATAACCTAAAAGAGGATTAAACATCTCATTCTCTCTTCTTGTCATTATAGTCATGTATAAAGCTTGATTAGCTAACCATCCACCCCAAGTCTTTTGTCTTTCCTCTAATTTTTTAAATCTGTCAGGATCATCATCTTCATAACCAAATATAAATATTGCAGCCATAGCAAATGCTAAAATAGATCCAATCTCAGCAAGAGTTTTTTTCATTGCACCTATTTCTTTAGGAGTCATTATATCTTTATAATTTTTATAATCTATAAGTAAATTACGCATTGATTGAAAAGCACTTACATAAATACCTTTTTTAGTATTTCCTGCATTCCAGTCATATACTTCTCCGTATTTATTATTTTCTTTTTCACTAGCTTGAAATCTTTCCATAAACATAGGTAAAGCAAACTTTCTATAAAATGAAAATAAGTTATATCCTAAATATTTATTTGCTTGAGCACTATCTATACTTGACATGTTACCATTAAGTCTCATATTTACAGAAGCAACTCTAAATTTAAAATCTTTAAACTTACTTCCTTTAGATATAGTTATCTCTTTCCCATTCTTAAGATCTTCATCACTTTTTATAGTCTTATTTTTTTCTTTTAACTCTTCAACAGTTATACCATATGTATCAGCTATAGTACTTAAAGTATCTTCTGCTACTATATTATGCTTTATAGGCTTCATACTATACTCAATGTCAACTCCATCTTTAAGTTTTATTTGCCCTTTGTCATCTAATTCATAAGCTTTTGTTAAATATATTTCTTTAACTGTTCCATCTGGTTGTTTTTGTTTAACTAAATGATTTTCAGTTAATGCAAAAAATATTTCTTGTGCAGCATTAACCTCCATTAACATTCTAGCATCATATAAAAATGAAGCATCTAATGAATCTTTTACAAAAGTTCTAGATGAGGATCTACCAAAATCTTTCTTAAACTTTCCTGGTACAGCATCAAACCCTTCCATAAGTTGGGCTAAATATCCTTTAGAACCTACTTTATATATCTCACTACTTGACATTTCTATAGCAGCTTTTCCTGCTAATAATTTTCCTCTAGCCATAGAAGAATAGGTTATTAAGTTTCCTCCAGATGCTTCTAAAAACTTTTGAAGAGTCATACCAAATCTATTTTTAGTAGCAGATTGTAAATCTCCAGCAATAAAAGATCTACTTGCAGCACCCATAAGAAATCTAGCAACTTTAGTTTTAACTGGATTTTTTTCTATCCATTCACTATTAATTTGATTGTACCAAACTTTTTCCATCCAGTATCGTAAAGCTTCTGATCTATTATTTTCTTTAGTTCCTCTCTTACCTTTATCAATAAAACTCATTGAACCTGTAATTCTATTCATAAATGCACTTGATTTTGCCATATCTTTAATAGCATTATCATCATTCTTTAAAATTCCTTCTAGAGTTTTCATCATAGGTTCATTCTCTATCAGAGTTTGTTGTTCATTTAAAGAGAACATGTAAGTACTGAATCCTCCTAAAACATCTCCAGAAACATCCGCAGCATCTAATCCATATAAACCTTGTATAGGTATTCTACTCACAGGTTGACCTGATACATCTGTTTGTACAGAGTGTACAGTTGGATCAAAATCAAAACCATATTCAGGATCTGAATCAGCATCATCCACAGACTTTTTAAATTGAGATTTAGCCCATGACCATATAGCAGAAGATTTTTTTCCTACCTTTCCTGATTGTACATACTCTAAAGTTCCTTTCTTTCTAAACCTTGGTTGATCTAAATATAGTTTAGAACTATAAGCTTTATCTTCTTGTACTTTTAAAAATTCTTCAGTAAATGCATTAAGTAATTTAAATCTTGTATTGTCTTGTTGTTCTAAATCATAATACTCTTGATTTTTATATTTAGCATCATAGGCCCCTGTAGGATCTGTTCCTTTATACTCTCTAGGTAAATAGTTTCCTTTATTATCTATTATAGTACCAACGTATTTTTGTTTTTCTTTATCAGTAAGTCCAAAAGGTATAGTTCTATACTCATCTTTTACTCGTCTTCTATAATATTTAGAATTAGGTTTACCTGGAAGTACAATCTCTTGGTTAGTGTCAGGATTAATTAAAGTAGTAGTCTCGTAATATTCTAATTGTGAAGGAGTTGAAGATGTCCAAGAAGATAATCTTATGTATTGTTTTTTTCCTCTTATTGTTTTTTTATAATGATTTTGATCAAACCAGTTTGAAAATGCAGGATTATCTCTAAGTTTTTCTATAACAGGATTATTAATAAACTCATCAGCATTTTCAAAATTAATTTTTTTAAGATCTTTATCATCTAACTTTCCTTCATAATCTAAATTAGCAATTCCAGAACCTACTAAACTATTCATTATATCCATATATTCAGAAGTAGCTTTCTTATTAGTAAGTTGTGCTTTTTCTTTAAATAGTTTTCTTAATCTAATTTGTTCAGTTGTTGTAAGACCTAAATTATTTTTAACAGTAGATAATCTAATATACTCCTTTTGTTGTTCTGCAGAAGCTAGTTTACCCTCTCTTGCAATTATATCTTCATAATTCTCTAGTATAGCAACTTCATCTTTAGTTAAACCTGTTTGAGAATCATATTCCTCTTGAACTTTAGTTATTTCTTCTTCAGTCTTTTTTAATTTTTTTATTTGACCTTGAGTTAAAGCACTTCCATCAGGAACACCTAAAGTTGAAACAACAGATAGCTGCAAACTTCTTAGTCTGTATAACTCAGCTAATCTTCTAGCAACATCACTTACTCCTCCTTTTTCTGTTAATTGTTTTATTTGATCATTTAATCTTTTCTGTTCATCAAAATATAATTGAGACTTAGCTTCAACCATATTCTCATTTCCAAACTTCTCTGCAATTAATCTCTCAATCTCTTTAGAATCAGTTATACCTTTACCTATTAATTGTACATTTACAAATGTATTTAAATCTCTTTGAATTGCATCTAAGTCAGTATCTCCAGTATAAAATTTACCAGACTTTTCTCTATGCTTAAGTCTTACTAAAGTCTTTTTAAGATCATCTCCTTTTTTATAGTTTCCTTGACTGTCTACTAAGTTATAAAGTTCTTTATATTCTCTTTCAGCTTCATCTAATTCTGATACAGGATTAGTTTCATCTTTTGTCATATACTTATTCTTTCTTGCAGCATTTAAATTTGATAAAGCTGTATTTCTTTCTTCATAAGCTTCTGCAGAAAGTTCTCTATCTACAAGCATACTTTCCTTTGTAACAGGGTCAGTTACTTCAACATTAGATCTCCATATTTTTTGAACGTCATAAAACTCTTGCGTATATTGTCTGTGCATATACTTTTCTTCAAACTCTTCTAACTCTGTTTTTGCCTGTCTTATAGCTTGCTCATCTCCTTGTTCAACAGCTTGGTCTCTAGCATGAGTAAGTTCTTTATAATCTTTTCTCCAATCTTTAAATTTATTTAATAAGGTATATACTTCCATTTCTTCAAGTATACCTTCTTTGTTTACTACAGCTACTTTATCTACAAAGTATAATAAGTCTTGTAGCTGAGTAGTATCATTAGGATTATACCCATTCTGATTTAGTAATGGAACTAATTTATTCATTACAGTGTTATACTGCTCTTGACTTTCCATAGCAGCATCGGATAAAAACTTTTTTGTTTGCATAACAAATGCTCCAATCACAGGGTCATTTATTTGTGTATATGCATTTAAGTTAGCGGCTACTATTCCAACATCACCTCCTTCCCCTTTTAATACAAGATTTAACTTTTCTTTTGAAACATAATTACTACTAAAGTTTTCTATAGCTTTAAATAAGTATTTAGCTTGACCAGGATTAATATCTTTACCACCTAAATCATTTTTTAAATCATTCATGTTATACTTACTAATAGGGCCTTTATTTGCTCTAGTCACTATGTTATTTACAAAATTGTTTACATCATCTTGAGATAAACCTGAAGCTTCAAAAATAACTTTAACATCATTATTAGTAAAGTCAGCTACAATATTAGAGTTCATATATTCAGATCCCTCAGCTAAGTATTCTTTAATATATTCAAACTGATAATTTTGTATTGTTTCAAGAGCTGTATCAATTGAGCCCTTTACAGATTGAATCTTTTTAGATACTTCTGTTGTAGGATATAAATCTAAAGTAGGAAGTAAACTTTTACCTAAAAATGCTTTTTGTTGCTCAAGTATTGTAGTATAGTAATGTAATTTAGCATTTCCTTCTGCTTCTAAATACTCTTGATTAGATTCCATACTCTTTAGTATGTTATCTATCTGTGCAACAAATATAGAAATTTGTTCAACACTAGATATTATAGCACCAGCTCTTGCAGTAAATTCTTTTTGACGGTCAGCAATTGCATCCAATAATTTATCTTCTTGGATTTTGCTCATATCTTTTGTATTGATATCACCTAAAAAATCTTTTAAATTTTTAAGTAATGTTTCTCCTTCTTTTCCTTTTAATGATTCTTTTAGTTTACCAGGAGTTCTTCTAAAGTCACTAAGTTGTTGTTCAGCTAAAGAGTCAAAATCATTTATAGCTTTAATAAATTTAGAGGCCTTTACTTTTTTAAACTCTTCTATCATTTCTAATTGCTGATCTCTAAACTCTGCAAAGTCTGAAGCTTCTAGTATACTAGTATCAATAATAAAGTCATCACTTAATAACATGTCTGTAAGCTGTTCTACTTTAGTATTAGTATTTAATGCTTTTAGATTTAACTTCTTAGCAAACTTTCTTAATACTTGTCTTATAGCATACATTAAATCCTTTATAAACTTTTTAAAACCTACATCATCAGATTTAATTTTATTAAGTTTTCTATTACCGTCTAATTCAATAGATCTTACAATAGCTTCTTCTTTAAATCTATCTGATCCAATGTAATCTAGATTTCCTTTTTCTTCAGCTTTTTTCGTAAGCTCTTCTATAATACTGCTACCCTCTGTAGTACCACCAAGAGAATAGTATAGCTTATCAAATAAAGCACGGTTATCTTTTTGTATTGCTTTTATAAAAGGGTGAGCATATTCATGAAGAACAGTATCTGAATTAAAATTTCCTTCAACAAAAAATACTTTATTCTGATAATAAAAAGCCCCTTCTCCATTATAAGGAGTAGGTGACTCTTCTAATAACGCTTTAGCTTCACTTTCATTAACTATCTGATAATCAATATCAAAAGATTGTTTAAATTTTTCGGCAAGTTTAGTTGCTATTTCTAAATCTCTATCTGCTTTTTGCTCTTCTCTAGTTAAACTAAATTGTTGAGCTATTTGTTCAACGGTATCTATATAACTACTATTCAGTTCTTCTTGAACTGATTCATCAAATAAATATCTATCTGTAAACTGCTCTTCTTTAATACCTGCTCTTAGAGAATCTTCCATTTGAATCTCTCTAGCTTGTTGTTCATTTTCAAATATCTCTTCTTTTTGATACCAAAAATCAACAAAGTCTGTAGGTATATTAATTGATCTAACTGTACCTACATCTTGGTCAGAGTAAACTTCAATTACTTTATAACCTGTATTAGCATTGTAAGCTCTAGCCGCATTAAGAGCATTTCTATAAGACATATTTCTCATGTCTATAGTTTCTCTTTTTACTTTATCTTCTAGTTGTTCTTTTATATATATTCTGCAAGGCATTACTTATTCTTTTATTTATATAAATATACTCATTATTGTACACATTTTACTGGTCCTTTAGGATAAGGCCCATTCCAATCATCTCTTACAAATTCTTTAAACCCTTCTATATCTTCTTTAGTTCCTAACTCATAAACTTGTTCAGGAGAAGTTAAAACAACTTCTTGAAGAGTAGCACGGTAACCTCTATATTTTATTGCAGGAAGACCTTCTTCAGTTAAAGGTCCTATATAATGACCTGTATAATCATTATATCTTACATAATCCTCTTTCTCAAAACCTTCATAACTAATTATTGAAGTTTTACCATTAGGATTATCTTTATTGACAGTAATTTGTTTAGCATTTATTTTACTTAAGTTAGGTGAATAACCTCTATTATCATTCTTGTCTATACTTACTATAAGAGGATCTTCAATATTTACAATAGCAGTAGATATATTATCACCATACTTACGGGCTTTTCTTATATCACCTGCATAGTAAATACCTCTACCTAAATTAGCAGCAGGGGTACGGTCATATTC
>JGI24006J15134_10002383_pt1 | contig 10367 bp, 10 predicted proteins | sample LinPmetageLP53_FD_15134 | JGI IMG/M metagenome (IMG submission 15134) | reverse complement strand
CAAAACTTAGCAAACCGTCAAGGTGCTGCAAGTCAAACTGCACAGATGTCTCAACAGATGAAGACAATGCAAAGTCAGTTTAATCAAGATGCTGTAATGACTTCTGCACAAATGCAACAGCAAACAAGAACACAGAACTTACAAAATCAACAACAAGCTGCAGTAATTAATGTTCAAAACCAACAACAGGCTAATATGTCTAATCTTGGTAATGAGCAACAACTTAATATGGCAGAGCTTCAGATAGATGCTAATGTTCAAGGTGCTAATCAATCTGCTGTTAATCAAGAACGTATGGCAGAGATGCAAGTTGCTGCAGATTTCTTATCTAAGAATGCTGGATTTAAACAACAAATGGAACTTGCTAATTTAAGTAATGACCAACAGATGAAGTTAGCTAACTTATCATCTCTTAATCAAGCTGGTTCAGAAAATCTTAGTGCTGCTCAACAAACAGAACTTGCAAATCTTAATAAACAGATGCAAGTTAATATACGTAATGGAGAGTTAGCTCAACAAATGGGTATAGCTCAACTTAATGTAGACCAGCAAACAGCAATGCAACGTGCTAATGTTCAAGCTAATATGGACATGACTAAGTTTACTACAGAACAACAAGTAGAATTAGCTAACAGTAAGTTTATGCAAACAGTAGCTGTTACAAACATGAATGCAGAACAACAATCTATTATGCAAAACGCTACTGCTATGGCTGCAATGGATATGGCTACAGCAGACCAAAGAACAAAACTTGCTATTACTAATGCTCAGAATTTTTTAAAGATGGACATGACTAATCTTAATAACGAGCAACAGGCTAATATGATGAAGTCTCAACAAGAACAACAAAGATTGTTATCTAATCAGTCTGCTGAAAATGCTTCAAGACAATTTAATAGTGCTAGTGAAAATCAAACCAATCAGTTTATGGCAGGTCTTGAATCACAAATGAATCAGTTTAATACTGCTCAATTAAATGCTTCTAGTCAATTTAATACGCAATCTCAAAACGCTGCAACTGCTAGAGATGCTAATAGAACTGCAGATGTTAATAAAGCAAATGCTTCTATATTAAATCAAGTAAATCAATTTAATGCACAGTTAGATTTTAATAGGCAACAATGGAACTCAGCTAATGAACAAGCTGTTATTAACTCTAATGTTACTTGGAGAAGACAATCTAACATGGCAAACACTGCAGCACAAAACGCTGTTAATCAACAAAATGCACAAAATGCTTTTGGTTTAAGTTCATCAGCTCAATCATTTTTATGGCAAGAGTTAAGAGACCAAGCAGATTATGATTTTAGATTTGCTGAAAATGCTGCTAATAGAAAATTACAAGCTATGATAGCTGCAGCAAGTTCAGAAGGAGATGCTGCTAAAAACTGGTCAAGTAATTTTAGTAGTGCATCAGGAACAATAGACAGAATATTCGGAACATCTTAGGAGATAATATAAATGGGAATTTTTAGTAAAATATGGAAAGGCATCAAAAAAGTAGGTAAGAAGATTGCCAAGGGTGTAAAAAATACATTCAAAAAAATAGGTGCAGCTATAGGTAAACTAGGAGTAGTAGGGCAGATAGGAATGATGTTTCTTATGCCATATGCTATGGGAGCTTTGTCCAGTTTTGCTGGTTCAGCACTTGGAACAGTTGGACAATGGTCTGCAAACTTATTGAGTAAATCTGGAATAGGTGCCAAAGCTTTAGGACATACTTTAAACATGGTACACAAGGCAGGTACTTTTGCTGGTAAAGTTTATACAACTATTTCTGATACTATTGGTAATGCAGTTGATAGAGTTGGTAACTTTTCAAAAGGTAAAGGTTTTACTTTAAGTGAAGGAAGAACTTCTATATTTGCAAAAGGTAACGAAAGGTCTTTATTATCTACAGAAGGATACAAACTTCCTGATGCTACAACAATTACTAAACCTACTGTAGCTCCTACAACTCCAGAGGTTAAATTAGATTTTGATACTGTCACACCTACAACAGACTCTACAGGAATGTTAGATTTAGAAGGTTTAGCTAATGATGTTAAAATACAAACACAATTATCTCAAACAATGCCAGATATTTTAGAAACTGCAAAAGTAGAGCCTAAAGGACTGCTAGACTTTGACGTTTCTAAAATTGAGATGCCTAAAATAGATATAGCTGGAAAAGCTGTAGAAACAGTAACTCCAGATTTAACATTAGGTGAAAAATTAACAGAGTTTGCAACTGGTAAAGTTCAAGAAGGAATAGAAACAATCAAAGCATATGACCCTGCTAAAGCTTTAACTCAAGGTGTTGATAAAATTATTTATAATAAAGCTTTAGAAGCTGGTGGTGTAGATACAACTGCTGATTACATTGATGAAAGAACTGTTATTAATGTTCCAGAAATGTATGACGTTGCTTCTACTAATCCGGGTGTCTTTAAAGAAGTAGATTTCTCTTTAAGTAAAATGGGTAATGCTTGGATGGGTGGTAATTATACTAACTCTAATTATATAAATAATTTATTAGGAGAAGGAACTTCTGCATATGATTCTTATATGAACCAATTTGCACAATCTCAATCTTTTCAATTAGGAACATAAAATGATACAAGAAGAATATAATCCAGAAGCTGTAGAAGCTTTTGCTAAAACAGGAAGACCAATTCCGGGACAATCCCTCACGTCTAATCCAGAAGAAGTTAGACCTTTTGAAGGTGCTCCAGAGTTTACAAATTTTAAAGAAGCTTTAGATTATACTGTGGGTGAACTTTTAGAAGAAGAAGCTTACATGTCTATAGTAGGTGCTATAGGTGATGGTGTACCTGTTATTGATTTAGTAATGCAAATTACTTATGTAGGATTTAGAGAAGGTAAATGGAACCCTGATTTAATGATGATGTTAGTTGAACCATTAATATATACTTTAATGGCTTTAGCAGAAAAAGCAGATATTGAATACAGAATAGATGATGAAGATGATGAAGACGATGAAGCTCCTGAATCTATACTTGAAGAAAAAGCTAAGAATATTGCAGACTTAGCAAGAGCTAAATTAGAAAAAACAGGAAGTATACCTTCAGGTGCTATACCTACAGAAATTGCACAACAGATAGAAGCTGCTGAAGTTCCAGAAGGTTTATTATCTAAACCTGAACAAGTAGGAGAAGTTATGGAAGAACCTATGACTCAAGAGCCACAAGAAAGTTTATTAAATAGAGGACAGTAAAAATGGCAAGATATGATTATGAAGGTCAGTTTGATTTTGTAAAAAAACAATTTGACGAGGCTCAAGAAAGAGGAGAAAAAAGAGGTAAGCGTATGGCTCGTGAAGCTCTTAAAACTCAATTTGTTGGAGGTCTTATAGAAAAAGGTTTTGAAGGTGTTAAATCTTTACTTGACCAAAAAGCTGATGCTTTACACTTTTCACAAGCTCCACAAAGAGCTAGATATGAGCAGATGTTAAATCAAAGAACAAGCATACAAAATACTCTTAAGCCTTACATAGCTCAAGGTGGTAATAAAGAAGATTATCTTACTAATTATTACTATGATATATACAAAACAGAGGCTGTTGAAGCTAGACCTAATGCAAAATTATCTAGTTATGATACTTGGTTAAGAGAAGAAGCAAACAAAAAAGCTAAATCAATGATTCCTGTTTTTGATAAAATGCAACAAGAGTCTGTAGATGTTCCTACTTTTGAAGAGTTTCAAGCACAGTATACTAAATACGCTAATCAATTAACTCCTAGAAGTATTGGAGGAGCAGCAGTCAAATATGTTAAAAATTTATTTGCTAAAGAAACTGATGAAACATTAGCTTATAAAAATGAAAAAGCTAAAGATGTTTTATATGGTACTTCTTTATTTAAAGAGTCTAAAGAATTAAAAGGAGCTTTACAAGAGTGGAATGCTCAAGGTAATGGTGTTGTAGATGTTATAAAAGCTTTAAATGAAAAAGCTAAAAAAGGTGAAATACAATTTAAAAATATTAAAAATCCTGAAGTTGTTAGATATACAGAAACATTATCTAACGGACAAAAAGTAAATAAAGTAGGTTTACTTTCTATAAGTGATAACTTTAGAGGAGAACAAATAGAAAACGTAGTAGATTTAGGATTAGATGAGTTGATACCTATAGAACCTAAAAAAATTCCAGTGTTTACCGAAACGGATAAAAAGTCAGCTTATAATGCTTCTCAAAGTTTAATTTCTTCTTTTGATAAAAAAGACCCTAGACTAAAAATATTTAATGAAGTTATAAAAAATGAAACTTTAGGTTTAACATTCGGTTCTCAAGTTTTAGAAGTAGCTACTAATTTAGGAAATCCTAGGGATGTTACATCTCTACAAATAGCTGCTAATTTTTTATTAAATCAAGCCGTTGAAAAAAATTCGTTAGTTGGTTTAAGAACAACAATGACTGATTGGGATGTTGCTAAACTTAGTCCTCCTGAACCACAAAAAGAAACTGAATACTTAAAAAACAAACTATTACCAAATATTAAAATTTTTAAAGAAAATATACAGTCTAAATTAGGGACTAATCATCCAGAAGTATACAAGTTGTATGAAACAACTTTAAATTTTATAAAAGCTGAGTCTATGGATTTAAATATGGATGAAAGACAAGAATATATAAGAGATTTAAATAGAGAGTTTGGATATGAAACAAGTCGTAATTTAATTAGTGAAACTACAGATAAAAAAAATACAGATGAAGAAACTACAAACTCTATAATGCCTCCTAAAGCTACAAAAGAGCCTATGAGTATAGATGCTGTTTCTTCTAAATATAAAGTTAATGAAAATTTTATAAATAAATTAATAAGTATAAAGCCTAAAGTAGGAGGAGTAGCTCAACAAGCACCTTTTAGAGAAGACCCTATTGATTTAGTTACAGATGAAATGTTATATGATGCTGGTTATATTTCAAAAGGAAAAGATGCACCCGGATTTAAAATGTTTGGAAGAAGACAATTTATAAAAGATTTATATAAAGACTTACAGTTATAACTAATATGGGAATAATTAACGACACATGGAGCTCATCAAGCCTCTCTAGTTTTTCTAATAGTTATACATTAGATGACCTTGAAAAGGATGATGAGTTTCAAAAAACTTCAGAAAGGTTTTTAGAATCTGTGGGTGAAAAGTCTGATGATGTGTTTGAATATCTAAGAGATTCTGATTTTAATTTATATTCAGGAATGAATAGAGCCATGCAAAGTGGTAAGTTTGATGAACAACAAAAACAAGACTATGCTTATCTTCGTTCTAAGTTTGATAATGCAGATATGGGAAGTTTTAAACAGTATGCTGAACTTATTAAAGATGCAACCTTAGACATTGTTACAGACCCTACAGCTATAACAGCAGCTTTACTTACGCCTGTAACAGGTGGAACTTCACTAGCTGCAAGACAAGGTATAACTACAGCAGCTTTACAAGGCTCTAAAGCTATTGCAAAAAATAAACTACAAGATGTCGGTAAGAAACAAATACGGAAAGCTACAGCTATTACAGGTGCTGAAGTAGGAGCTTGGACAGGACTTGACAATCATTTTAGACAAAACACAGAAATAAATGTAGGGTTACGTAAATTATATTCTACACCAGAACTTGTAGGCTCTGCAGCTCTTGGAACTATTACAGGTGGAATATTTGGAAACTTAGCACAACGACATCGTTTATATAACGAAGATTTAAATAGATTGTTTACTAACGATGAGTACAGAAAAGATGCAGGTAGTGAATTTATGTTTAAAGCTAGGAAAGCTAAAGATACTTTACTAGCTAATACAGTAGGTAATCCTACTAGAATACTTAGAACAACTTCAGAATATGCTCCGGCTGCTAAAGAACTAGGTGAAAAGTTTAGTGAAGAGTTTTCTAAACAGATAGGTAAAAAAACTACTAGAAGATTAGGGTTTAGTTTTTCTGAAGACCTTAATAATACTAGAGGTAACTTCTTACTTGACTTTGATGCTGCTGTTAAGCCTATTAGAAAGACGGGGCAAATTACTAAAGATAATGAGTTGTCTGTTATTAGAATACTTAGAGGAGCTTCTGATGATGGAGCTAGTGATGAAGTAAAAGAAACAGTTTTAAACCTTAGAAAATTTTATGATAATGTTTTAAAACAAGCTGAAGATGCTGGATTAGAAGCACCTAGGATTGAAGATTACTTTCCTCGTTCTTGGAACAGACAAGCTATTGAAGAAGATGTTCCCGGATTTAAAAAGTTATTGTTATCTGAAAAAGTAGAAGGTATTACTACTAAAAATGTAGATGATGTTATAGAAGAGATGTTAGATAAACAAAATGAATTATACTCTTCACATTCTATATTACTTACTCAAGCTAGAACATTTAGAAATTTAAAAGATAATAACTTTGAAAAGTATTTAACTAATGACTTAGTTCCAGTAACTACTAATTACTATATGAATGCTGCTAAAACTATAGAGCATAAAAAATCTTTTTTACTTTCCGGTAAGAGTAATAAATCTAATGAAAATCAATTTATAGAAAGATACATTACTCCTATAAATAGTCAGTTAAGAAAAGTTAGGGGTAAAGGACTTACAGCCAAAGACAAAAAAAGAATAATTAATCTTTACAAATCTGTAACTGGACAAGTAGATTATTTTGATAGTGGTTTAATACAAGGTTTTTACGATACTACAAAACTTGCAAATGCTATGGCTTATCTACCACTTGCAACTTTGTCTTCTATTACAGAGGCTATGATACCTTTAGCTAAAGCTCCTTTAAATGCAAACATTAAAGGTATGCAATCTGCTGTAACTAGAGGTCATAAAATATTTACTACAGAAATAGGTAGTATTTTAAAAGAAAAACATAATATGAAACCTGATGAAATAGTTCAGGAAATGAATAGAGTGTTTATAGCTGTAGATGAGGCTATGGGAGACGTTACTAATAGAATATCTGGCGAAGGTTTACAGAATGAATTTCTTAAAAAACAAGCAAGAAGATTTTATAGGTTTAACTTACTTGTGCCTTGGACAAAAACTGTACAACTTGCATCTTTTTCTACAGGTAAAGATTTAATTAGAGATAACTTAACAAAGCTTAATAAGTTTAAAACTGGTGGAGAAGATATATTAAGTGAAATAGCTCCAATGAAAATTCAAAAGTTAAGAAGTGAGTTATTTGATTTAGGTATAGATGTAGAAGATGGTATTAGATGGTTAGATGCAGGAGCTAAACAAAGCGATGCTTTTTATAATGAGCAGTTAGTTAGAGGAGCTGGTAGATTTACTAACTCTATTATCTTACCAACAGCTAGAGAATCTGCAAGAGTACCTACGTACATGACTAACCCTAAGATAGATATTTTTACACAGTTTTTAAGATACCCTACAGTGTTTGGTAATACAATCTTAAAAAACTTTGCAAGAGATACAATTAATAATCCAGCAACTAATGCACCTAAAGTAGCTGCTTTTGTTGCAATGTCTACTAATGTTGCTAAAGCTACTAACTACTGGAGAACATCAGAAGAGAATAGAGAACGTATGGACAGTGGTGAAGATGCTTGGAGAGATACTTTAAAAGCTTATCAACGTGTAGGTTTATTAGGTCCTATAGAATATGGCGTTAGGTTTACAGAAGCTTTAGCGTACGGTCAAAATCCTGCAATAGCGACTGCTAATTTAGGCGGACCAGTTCTTAATGATATTGTAGGTATGACTTTGTATAATAGAGGATTACTTGAAACAGGTGCTAGAAAGTTACCTTTAATAGGAACTAAAAACTTAATGAAAAAGTATACAGGCTTTGAACCTTATACACCTATACAAAATATAGCTAAAGAAAGAGATAAAAAAAATAGGGCATCTTTTGAAAGATATGCTGAAATTGCTACAGGTACTGAAGAGGTAGCAGAAGGATTTAGCGATAGATTTGATAAGTTAGAAGGCTTTAGAAGTAACTTTAACGAAGGCGGTAGAGTTGGTTATGCTAAAGGTTTAGGAGTTTCTAAAAATGTTAGTGATGTTAAGAACGAACCTGAAAATAGAGTAGACCCTTTTACTGGACAACCGTATGCAATACAATCTCAAGCGTTACAATCTTCTTTAGGTAGAGAAAATCAGCAAGACCAGATGGCTAGGTTAGGTTTTAACGAAGGCGGTGTTATAACTCCTGAAGAGAATAGATTAGGTATTTACAGTTATTTAGAAAATAAACAACTAAGACCAGAGGCTATAGTTGGAATTATGGCTAATATAGATAAAGAAACTGGAGTTGAAAGTGATGACTGGAGAGGTTCTTATAGCCATAAACAACAAGAAGTTGGTAATAGTAAGTTAGGTCAAGGGCTATTTCAATTTACTACTAAATTACATAAAGAAGGATACGAAAACTTTTTAAAAGATAACAAGTTAGATGATTCTAACGAAGCTAATTTAGAATATTTTTTAGACACAGTAATAAATCCTCAAAGTAAAATGAGAGAACAAATAGGTGGTCGTAACTTAGATAAACTAAGAGATGTTTTTGAAAAAGGAAACATACAAGAAATTACAGAAGCTATTAATAATAAATGGTTAAAGCCTAAAAGTTATGGAACAAGAGAAGAAAACCCAGAAGCTCATTTAAAAAACTTAAAAGATAGAAACTTTAGGGCTAATAGAATAGTTGAAGAATTAAATTTATTTAAAGACTAATGATACTTTACACAGAGACACAGCTTGAAACAGCTTATAACATTTACAGGCTACATCAGATAAGTCAAGGTATAAACTTTATGGACTTAGAAAACTTTAGAAAACTATACGAAGAGTTAGTAACAGAGATAGTATAATGGGATTTCCATTTGAGATAATAACTATGTTAGCTTCTACTGTGCTCGGTGGTGTGATGAGTGTATGGTCTGAGAGTCGTAAGTCTAAAGCAGAAGCACAGAAACTTCTTATAACTCGTGGTGAGTTTGATATGAAAGCTAAGAAGCAATCACTTGAACACGGTTTAAAAGATAAAGGATTTGCATGGACAAGAAGAATCATAGCACTAACATCAGTGTTTGCTATAGTACTCTTACCTAAACTTGTAGCTGTTTATTATCCTGATGTAAGTGTTACTGTTGGTTATACTAATTGGAATCCGGGTGGTTTGTTTAGGTCAGGCAGAGAAGTATTTGAATGGATTACTTTTCAAGGGCTTGTAATAACTCAATTAGACACTAACTTAGTATCAGCTATTATAGGTATGTACTTCGGTGGTAGCTTGGCAAAAGGTAAGTAATGAACGATTGGGTACAGGCTATAGAAACTATAGGTATTCCGGCAGCTGGTGCAGCAGGATTAGGATATCTTGTATGGGTCTTGTTTAAATCTTTAATAGCAGACATACATAAAAAATTAGATACGCAACACGGCATGATAGTTGCATTGATAGATAGAATAAGACAGATGGATAACGACATGATTAGGATAGACGCAATGTGTCGTGCAGCAATGGGTTTAAAACCAGACATAGATAGGATAGCTAGAGCAGATGGAAAGAAAGACCAAAGAAAAGACTGAAACAATAGAGGATATGCATCCTATGACACAGATTACAATAGCTTCAATAGTTCAAGTTTGTGTATTAGTACTTATGTTTTTATCTATGATAACAATTAATATTGCAATTTAATATGAAAATAAAACCTACATTTAAAAACACAGCCAAGGTAGAGAGAAACTGCTGGTGGTGTCTTATGTTCTGGTGTTTGCTAGTAAGTGTTTTTGCTGTTAATAGTGTATCAGATGAGATAGTTTTTAAGTTTAAAAGCCCTAGCTTTAACGGTAACAATACCAGCTCACATTATCTTACTATACAAAACCAAGAGTTTAATCGTAAAGAAGCTCTTAAAGGCAGAGATAAAAGCTTTACAAGACCAGATAGAAAGAGACAAAGAGAATACAACCCTTGCTCGTTTTATTCGCAACTTGGAATCACGAATCTACTCACAGTTATCAAGACAGTTAGTAGAAAATTTATTTGGTGAGATACCTTCTGATAGTGGTACATTAACTTTAGAAGGTAATACAATAGTATACAAAGTAGAAGATGGAATAATAACTCTAACGATAACGGACAGTGATGGGAATCAAACAACGATTAGTTTGCCTGTGGGTAATTTTACTTTCTAGTTGTGCAGTAATAGAAGAGAGTGGAGATTTAGTTTTAACTAAAAAAATCCAACCAACTACTACATTAAATTTACAATCAGAAGAACTTAGAAACTTACCTCCGGCACAGATAAGACCTACGATAGCTATATATCCTAATAGCTTTAGAGATTTAACAGGTCAAAGAAGAAGTAATAGTACGTTTGCTTTGTTCAGTACAGCTGTAACACA
>JGI24006J15134_10002377_pt1 | contig 10384 bp, 21 predicted proteins | sample LinPmetageLP53_FD_15134 | JGI IMG/M metagenome (IMG submission 15134) | reverse complement strand
TTGTTTCTGTGACATATGTTTGTCCTCATTTGTGTTGGCACATTTTTTAAGCGCGGTGCCGTAAAGCGCTCAGTAGCCAAAAATTTCTTTGGCTTTTTTTCTTGTCGCTGGATTGTTCCAATAGAACGTGTCGTAATTTGGAATGACCGCTGCGGTTATTGCTTCTGGGGAATCAAAGCCTGCAAGAAAATTTTGCAACCGCATTGCGGTATGGCAAACCTCGTTAAAATCGGGCGCGCTATCTAAAAGCTCGTAACGCGCTGACCGTTTGGGCGTGAGATAAATAAACTCAATTTTCCTATTACCACTGGCTTTTTGATAAATCGAACCTTGCCGTCGATGCGATGCCGAAATAGCTGATGGTAAGCGACCAGTAGTTTTGATATCGATTACACTTTCTTCGGTTTCAAAATCCGTGTAACCGATACATGGAACGTCAATGTTTGGTAGCTCAATTTCTATTCTTTTTTGGTAATCGTCTAACCGTGGTAAATCGCCTTCCCAACAATCTTGATACTGTTCCATCATCAATGGAATGTTCGCAGCCTCGCGTACCCGCGCTTCCCCGTTACACCCCAACGCCGTCCGTTTATTAAAATCTTTCATAGCTTCTTCAAGGGGATCATCGAACTCGCCTCCTTGGTGCATAATTTGCAGCCCAAGCTCCACGGCATTGCCTCGCGCCATCGCAGGGTTTGCGGGGTCGTATAGCTTATGAACGTATCGCGCGACCCACAGGCCAAGGTCGTTTCGAGCTACATCTAAAGAACTGTGACTGACATGCTGTACGAAATCCGAAATTTTCATTTTTTGTAGGCCATCTGCATAAGTTTAAGAAGTGATTCTTCGCGCAGTACATAGAGGCGGGGTGATCGGTCTTGCCTAACGCAGAGCCAGTCGCTTATTCCGTCGTCTTGCGCGAGCGCGTCGTATAAAAATTTAAAACCGGATTTTTTGCGTTTTGCTTCGATTACAAAGTCTTCTATGTGAAGATCGCCTGCATGTTCATCGCCAAGTTGTAATTTGTATGCGCCAGAAGCCAGCGTGCGCCTAGCCTCGAAACCCTTTTCTATCCAATAATCCCGGCACGCAGCTTCTAATTCGTATCCGCGCTGTTTGTTGCGATTACTCATCCCGCTTGACCAAATCTTTTGCCGTCACAAATTTATTGGTCGCGTCTTCGATTTTGAAGGTGTTGCTCACATTGGGTCTGCGCTTATTCGTTGCCCAAAAATAAACGGCGTTTCTGCTCACCCCAATTTTTCGCGCAAATTCGCCGTATGTTAATTTTTCGCTTTTGAGATATTTTTCTAGGTACATCCGCGCTATCGACAAATAATGAGTAAAATTATTGATGTACGCTGAGTGTAACAAACTGTTACTTGTTTTTAAATGAGAAAGTAAATATATTGTAAGTGTACTAGGAATGTACTAGGAATGTACCGGGGGCCACATTGGCAAAAAATAGAATAAGACAACTAAGGTTGCAAAACGACGTTACCGCCGCGCAATTGTCGCGCATGATCGGTGTGACGGGCGCGCGTTTGCGTCGTTGGGATCGAGGTGAGGTAAACCCGCCTTTCGACATTTGCCAAATGATTGCAGAACGTTTTAAGGTCAGTAGAGATTACGTAATGGGAGAAGATGTTTCGGCAGAAGAACCGTCGCAATTTGTGCTCCCTGCAAAAAACAATTTGATACCACTTTACGCGCGCAGACGTTGGGAATCGTCCATTAACGTAGGCGAAGGACCAGTGGATCATATTGAAAAACCATTGGATTTATTAGGGATTGATGATTGTTATGCGATAATGATTTTTGATGCCTCTATGGAACCTCGGTTTTTTGCAGGGGAAGTGGTGATCGTACACCCATTTCGTCCGGTCAGAAGTGAAGATTATTGTGTTGTGCAGTATCGTGAAGAAGATAAAATTTTGGCTATAGCAAAACGCTTCCTATCACGCGATGAAAACGGGATACGTTTAAGCCAACACAACCCCGAAAAAATCATTGTAATAGACGACGAAAAACTTTTATCGATTCATTATATTAAGGTTATTCGCGCAATATAGTTACGCTCAGTGTAACTTTTTAGTTGACGACTCCATAAAAAAATTATTATTAGTGTACTCCAAAAGACTCTAGGAGTACTCAAAATGAAAACACTTAAAACTTTTTTATCGCCAAAAGAAGCAGCGGTGGAAATTTGGGGTGAGTGGACATATTCGACAAAAAACAAAATTTATAGGTGGCTAAAAAATGGTTATTTCAACGAAATAGCCACGCTTCACAATTGCCCGATCATCAAAGACGGAAATCATTACCACATCCCAAACGCGCTGATAAAAGCAATCAGGGGGGATCAATGATCTGTCAAAAATGTCACGGAAATAATTTTTATTTCATGCACGGCAAACGTTATAATTGCGATTGCGAAAATTTTGACGAGATAGATCGACCGCAACATTACAATAGTGGGGGACAACAACCCTATCCTTTTATCAAAAGTCATCAAATGTCTTTTGCGGAAGGGAATGTCGTAAAATATTTAGTGCGCTATCGTTTAAAAGGTGGAGCAATAGATTTAAAAAAAGCGCGGTGGTTTCTAAATGACTTAATAGAAGACGCGGAAAAGCAATGAGAAAAAACCATCCGCAGCCTCCGCAAAAAAAATTAACTTATACTTATTCTAAAAGTCATTATCCAAAAGAAATTAGGGACTTACTAGCTTGGCGAGTAATTGGTGTGCAGAAGGGTATTGCTGCGCGATGGGTTTTGACTCCCGATCATCCGTTTTTGGATGCAGACGATCCATTCAAAACCGCAATGACAGCCGCAAAATCAGGAAACCTAATTATGGCCCAAAAACGCATTGCACCATACCACTTTGAACTTTGGTCGAAGTTTCCACAAAAATTTCTCAGAAAGGAATTTTGTCATGCCAAGTAAAAGAGGCTTATACGCAAACGTGAACTCTCGTAGAAAATCAGGGACATCTAGGCCCAAATCAAAAAGCACAATTAGTCCGAAACAATATAATCAGATGAAAACGGGCTTTAGTAAAAAGAAAAAATGATTACAATGGACAATTTCAAATCATTGTATTTTGCGCCTAAGAAAATTTTTAAAGATAAAAAAACGATTAGTCGGGAAACGCAGCTAAAATTACTTGCAATCACCATAAAAAATAACAGTATCGGTCGTCGCTGATGGACGATGAAAAAAACGTTTGCAAAGAATGTGACGGGACAGGTCGAGTGGAGCGCGAAAAAGTCGTTGGCGGGTTTACGAAACGAGGACCGCATCAAAGTTATTTTTTATACTGGACGTATTGCGATGTATGCGATGGCGACGGCAGTGACGATGCGACCTGACAGTCATGACAAAAATGACGTTTTAGTGACAAATTAAAACTAGACTTTGGGTATATTTAAAGTATACTAGAAGTGTACTAGGAGTGAATAACCCATTGAAGTCGTTCACAAACCATTGATATTTAAGGGTTTTTTTTTCGGTGAAAACAGGCTCATAACCTGAAGGTCGTAGGTTCAAATCCTACCCCCGCAACCAAATTCTCTCTTTAAATTCAACGACTTGTGGAATGCCTTAAAATTTTGCTGGCTAACAAATGACGTTTTGATGACGTTTTTTTTAGCAAAATTCGCAGAAATGCGTAAACAGCATGACCTACAGGTTAGATTCTCTGTTGTATTAGGTATAACAGTTGTTATATCATAAGTAATATTATGCAACTTTTGAGGACATTATGAAGAACAAATTAGGAATATATGAAAAAGAAAAAAACAAAAAATACACTATCGATCTGCGGTCTATAAAAAGAGGCCGAGTCGTTTTCGAGGGGACTTATTCTCAAGCAAAGAAACAACGATTGTTATTGCTCAATAAGTATAATTTTAACGATGTGATTATTGAACAAAACGATCCTGTGTATATTGCAAAGGCAATTGAACTTTTTCACATTAGACAAAAGGAAAGGTTTACAGATGGATTTGTTGGGAAAGGAGAGTTAGGAAATAAAAAACTACATTTACAACGGTTAGCACAAACGGAAATAAACGGAAAACCAACACATCGATTTGCGCTCCGCGATATGAGCTTTGATTTGCTGGACACTGTTCTGAGGCGGCAAATTATTGCAAATCAGGGTAATTCAAAATTGGCTTCAACGACGGTGCATCGCACGTTCACCACGATTAAACAATTTTTTAAATGGTGTTTCAATCAAGGGTGGATAGAAATTAATCCAGCTATTCAATTGGAATGTAAGAGGGGAAAACCGGCTGTGGGAAGGCGGATCAAGCCAAACGAAATGGCGGTTATCATATCAAACGTCCCTGCGTCGTATAGACGGCAGGTAAAAACCGCTGCTTACACCGGCATGCGCGCCGGGGAATTAGTTGCTTTAACGTGGGAAAATATTAATTTCAAAGAAGGTTATATCAATATAACAAAAGCTCGAAAAACAGACGGAAGCATTGGTGGACCAAAAACGGAAAAAGGAATAAGAGAGATTAAAATGCTGGACGAACTAAAACTAGAGTTAAAAAGGTGGAAAATTGCTCAACCTTTTAAACAAAGACATAAGAATTTAGTTTTTCCGACAAGAAATGGGGAAATGGCCGATCATAATAATTGGCGCACGCGAGGCTTGAAAGTCGGTTGCGAGGGCGCAGGGGTAGAACCAATAATGTGGAAAGATTTGCGCAATTTCTTTGCTAGTGTTCTGATTTTCTCTGAAAAAATAAATGATAAGATGACGGCTGCGTGGATGGGTCATGGTAGTGCAAATTTTACATATGAACAGTACGCGCGTTATTATAAAGATTTAAAGAGAGATGAAGAAATAATAAATGACGCATTTGAATTAAATGGCAACAACGATATAAACGTAGGACAGGGATAATGAAAACAGATTTATACGAAAGAGTTTCGATTACAGCGCAAGATAAAATTGATAATAAATATAAATTCACAAATCGGCTCGAAGATGAACATCCTCTGCAAAAACCGATGAGTTTTCAGTATGTCGAAGCCGACACTTTTCGCAAGCATTTTTTTGGTTTTGCTCGCACCAGAATTACTAGCATAGTACGGATGCAAACGCGTAGCGACATTCTTGCAAATTTTTATGAGCCATCCCCCGGTCGTTTGCTGATGCATACTTTGTATGCGGATTGTGTTGCTCAAAGAATGACGACGCAGCAAAGTTTGATGAACTCGCTTGGAGTTAGTGCTCAAAAAGCAGGGCAATTAATAAACAGGCTAATCGATACAAAAGTTGTGACTCGTTATAGACACGCGAATGATTTGAGAACGCACATTCTTGTACCGTCGATTGAATTTTTTGTGACGATGGAAAAGCATATGGCGCATTTCGTCGTCCGTTCGGCCTACAACACGGGTCGACTACCCGACTCGCATTTGATTGCTTCGCTAATCGAGTTTGATAAGCTCAGAAAACAACATTTCAGCACGTTTATGTACAATTTGACAAATTTTAATATTGAAAATTATGTTAAAAAAGTAAAAAACCAAGACCCCGAACATTCAAAAACTCGTTTGCGGTTGATAAAAAACGACTAAAATCTGGGCTTTTTGCGTGTCAAGCAAAATTAGCGGTAAAATATACCGATATATTATATAGGTAATTGTTATAGATTAACTTTTTTGCGGTGCTATTCTGGATTTTCGCGCAGCGAATGTGCTTGGAAGCAAGAAGGTTACGACATGATAAAAATCGAAATCGTCGTTGAGAAATCGACTACGGAAGTTTTTATTGAACAAATTGATGGTTCATTTGAAAGTTATCAATTTGCTGATAAAAATAAAGCAGTAGAATTTGCAAAATCAGCGGCACAAACTTATAAATTAATTGGACCAGTTGAACAAAATTTTAACCGTTTTCAAGCGGTGGCTTAATATAGACCCCTCGCGTTTTTCTGTCGACGTAGGCAATGCGAACATTTAATTTTTTCTGCACATCGCTTCTTTTGCGATAAATTCTATTTGGTATTCTGCGGTTTGGGTTAAGACGAAACTTATCGGCTTTGCTATCTAATAACACAATTTTTCCATCTTCATTGACACAAATCAAATCGGCTGGCCCCTGATGAGCCAGAGGTCGAAACACATAATAACCTTTTCGTAACATATACTCTGTCAGAATTGCTTCGCAAATTTGACCTATTTGGTGACGTTCAGTCGGCAATATTTGCCATACGCTGCGATAGCCGCTGCGCCCTCTGTGGCGTCTGCTCACTCCACCGGCTGTCGAGCATCTCAATCGACGCAGCCTGGTAATCGCCAACCTCGATCAGCGCGTTAGTTTTGACAAATTTTTTAAGCCTCGTTTTTCCAAGCTGGAAACACATATTTGTTAGTATTTTTTGCAGCTCGTCGGGCTTCAGATCAAAATTTTCATATATGCTGCGGCAATCTCCGATAGTCCGGTATATATCCATCTCGAACAGCGCGTTGACGCGGCTTTCGCTGACCTCCGTGCCGAGAGGCAGGTTGTATTCTGGTTCACCTTCTAAGCAAAGGTGTCCGATTCCGACGGTCAAGTGCAATTCGCTGCATAAGTACGACCGTAGGATTTTGCCTTCGTCAGCGGAAATTTCTTCGCGTAATTCATCTAAATTCATTTGCGGATAGCCTTAGTAATACCGCCTATTAAGGCTGGTACGCTGTTTTTCAGCACGCTAATTCCCCAAATACCCCCAACCATGCTCAAGACAATTTGAATGTACCATTGAGGCATGACAGTTAGCGCGATTTGAAAATAGTTTTGAACTGCGATTGGATCGAAAGCAGCCCAGATAAGTGGGAAAACAAAGACGCCGAAACTAATTCGCCGCAACCATTTGTCTTTATCGGTGAGGTTCGCCATTTCCCAGTTATGATTGTTGCTGGCAGTGTCGAGAAGAAGACGAGCTTTGTTTTGCTTTTCCGCCTTCTTCATCTCCTGTTCCGACATCACATAATCTTTGACGCCGTTGACGATAGGCCCAAGGATACCGCTGAATAAACCAACCATTATTTGCGCCTCGCCAATAAAATAATTGTAATAGTAATTAAAATTAGCATCCCAAGTTCACCGGGGGTGAAAGCCACAGGCGGCATCATCATCATTTCTTCACCTGTGCGAATGAAGTCGCCCCGAAATACACAGCCACAAGCCCCGACAACCCGTAGAAGATGGGGCCGATGGGGGTTTGCGTGTAGGCCGAAGGGTTAAACAACACGCAAAAAACGGTGATTGCCATGAGTGCGAGTGCCGCCCAGCACATCAAACGACGGTTAATTTGATATGCTTTTTTATCCGGTATGTTGTCTTCTGCCATGATTATTTTCCTTTCAACAAAGGGTTATCGAGAGCGCGTTGAAGCCGTTTATTTAATGTTGCTTCAAGCGCATCGAGCTTTTCGTCTACGCTGGAAATCTTCGCATCGAACCTTTCGCTGGCACTCGAAGTGATAGAGCGCAGCGTTCTCTCAGCTTGCCGCATTGCCGATCTGGTGTCGGCGTCTGCTTGGCGGGACCGGCGATCTACGCCGCCGATAGATTTGTAGATTTTCGCGGAATCGCTCCGCTGGTCATCTCGAAGGTCACGGGCAAGTTGTTGTATCTCACCGACCCGCAAACGCACAGACGCCATCTCTTTTCGGACAGCATCAACAGTTTCGTTTTGGACTGCTAATTCTTGTCGGATGCCTGAGAGGTCAGGGGCTGAGTAGCTGGCAATCTGCTCCCGCATATTCATATAATCTTTGTAAAATTCAAAGCCGAAAAAAAGACCAGAGCCAATTGTTCCCAACAGTGGAACTAGAAGAAGCAGCTTACTGCCCCCTAGCTTTATGCCCTTGTATTCTATTTCAGCCATTACCGTTTCCAGTCGAGTTGCACGAGCGCATCCATTGCCCCGTTTGAGCTACCGAATAGCGTGTAATTTTGCATTGGGTTAACCAGACTGCGGTCGTCGTTCATCGATTTAGTCGGCATGGTCACCACATCCACCAGCGCATTAGTCGTCTCAATTCTTGGCGCGATCATCCCCATTGCTACGAGCATCGTTGTTTGCGCTGCTGCTGAATATCTTTGCGACGGTGCGATCTTCGCCACCACCTTCTGCGCTGCTGCTCCGATTTTCTGCTGCCTTGTTTTTGGTGCGGTAGGTTGCGCGGCTTCGGGCGCGGCTTCTGGCGCTGCTTCTGTTGTTTCTTCTGACGATGACGATGCCTCCGCTGGTTCAGGTGCCTGTTCTATCTGTGCCTCAATATCAGCTTCAGCTTGAGATTCCTGCTGCTGCTGTTCCGCCGGAGGCGGTGGGAGGTCAAGTTGTATAGGAGCAATTTCAGGTGGCGGGGCTGGAGCTTCTGGAGCAGCAGCTACAACAACGGAAACCGCTGCCGGTGGGGGAGGCAAAGCCACAGGGGGAGCTACAATAATTTCAACAGGCGGGGGTGGGGCAATTGCAACTTGCTGATCGACCACCGCAATCTGGTCGAGTATCTGTTGCTCAACAATCTGCTCATAAGTGAACGACAAGCTGGGATCAGAAAACTTTGGTCCATAAAATCCTGAGTGAAACCCCGCGTCNATGCCAAACAGAGANAAGNTNCCTGTCAAAATTCCGAAACTGTTCGCTGCTATCGAGTCCGAGAACGAAAACAATCTCTCCCCAGTGAAATCTAACTCCACTTCGTGCGTGAACTTCTTCGCTACTGCATTCCCGTCCAGAAGCGTAACGCCTAACGTAAAAAGATCTCGGCAATCTCCCGCCTGCGTAACGCTGGTGCATGTAGCAAGCCTCGAATTTGAAACATGGCTATTTACAGTCACCGCACTGTTGAGATCAAATCCCCTTTGAACCTCGGCCTCGGTCAGAGGGACATCAAACGTGCTTGTGTAAGTTCCACCGCCTGCCGAAGCGTTACCTGTGCAAAACTGCCCCGCTGTGCATCCAGATGTAGAACTCGAAGTTGTTGAGCCGCTTGTCTGAAACTCAGAAATTTCTGGCAGTAGATTGCTAGTCGTCACAGTCTCTGCAAGCGCAGGGAAAGACATTAGCAGAAGTGCAACTAGCCAGCGCATCAGTCAGTCCACTCGTTTTTTTCAATCTCATTCAAAGAGTTCTGAACAGATTTTGCCAAGGCCGCTGCTTTAATTTTGTCGGCTTCGGCGCGAATGATGGAACCTTCCGGCGATTTTTCTGGGTGCTTGATCCACTCATCGCGGGCGGCACCGCCTATCTTGCCCATAAACGGACAGGGCGAACCAGCCATCCAAAGACCATCAAACACGCGAACCTCTTGGCAGAGAATGCTTATCCCTGCCACCTTCAGCCCCATACCAAAGACGGAACGCGCCAACTTAATTCTTTCGCAATTTAAGTCTCGATTGGTCGTTCCACCGCTGACACCAAAAATACCCGTTTGCAGCGCTGCACTGGTGCCTGTCTGGCAGATGTCTGAATTGTTAACTACGATAGATGGGGAGGATGCTGTGGGCGGCGTTTTATCTACGACAGTGGAACTGCTGACGGTGGCCGAAGTAACTGTATCTGTTGCTTGTGCAAATGGCACAAAAAAAGCTGCAAAAAATGCAGCGGCCACCAACAGTTTGACGCGCATTACAACACGCCTTTTTCCTTTAGGATAAAACCAATGCCAGCCCCGACGATACTTGCCCAGATGAGCAAGGGCCACGACGCGATAATGCCAATTGCCACACCACCGACCCCGAATGCTAAATAACTAGTAGGTTCTTTTAGTCGATCTTTTATCCAATCCATTTTAATTTTCCTTATGTTATATTTTTCCAAAAAAGAGCAACTGCCCCAGCGATTAACGCTGAAACAATTAACCAAGCCAATTTTTCCCAACGGTCTGCATGGTCGCTAACTTGTTTGCTTAAATTTTTAATTTCTGTTGTCGCTTCTTTCCAGCGCAATCCACACTCTTCTTCATGCCTTGCAATTTCTTGCAAAGCCTCAGTTGCGATTTGCGTTGGACTTTTTCGTAACGACATTAATTGTTTCTCCTAATTTTTTTTTTGACATACATCAAAAATTCTGTTCCAGAGCCGCCCATGCAAAAGTCGTTGGAACCAGGCGGCACAAAAACAATTGTGTATGTGCCATTTTCACTTGCATATATAGACATCAAGAAACCCTCGCTTGTGATTGCCCTAATCTTTAAAGTTTCCTGATACTTTTGTCTCAAATGGTCCGATGGATTTTTAGGACCGCACACAAAATTTTGTGCGTTTACAGAAAAAGTAAAAAAAGTGACTACTAAAGTAGCCGCAAACTTTAGGAAGGTTCTGTAGGCCATGTTACGTTGCCGAGAACGCCGTTACTGTC
>JGI24006J15134_10002376_pt1 | contig 10385 bp, 12 predicted proteins | sample LinPmetageLP53_FD_15134 | JGI IMG/M metagenome (IMG submission 15134) | reverse complement strand
AGTCCCAAGTTTCGCCACCTTTCAGTGTTGCTCATCAGTAGGTTTATTTGTAAATTGATATCTTCCAAGATGCATAAGGTTCAGCTTCGTGTCCTTTGTTTTCTAAGGCTTTCAAACCAAAGATTTCTTCAGCAGTTTCCCAAACCATATCACCACCATATTCACACCATGTTTCATTAATCATGTCATAGCAGTAACCACCATCAAAAAGAATCTCAACATTTCCATCTTCACATTCTCTAACAATCAAATCACTCCAAACTTCTTTTGAAGTTAAGTAGTTTGATTTAGCAACCCAACTGTTAACAGCCTTAGTTACATGTTCAATTATTTTGTTCTTTGTCATAAATTTCTCCATAAAATTAAAATTATTACCTATACTTTATCGCTTTGGGATTATCTACTTCACACACTCACAAGTTTAGTCCCTAGAGACAAGCGAGTTACACACCGGTTCATCACCAGCATAGACTTAGCACATATCGATATCTTCGAGTTTTGTGTTCTGTGGGAATCTCAACTCTCCGGAAACCACCCAAACCTTTAGTCTTGCTAGGACATTCGCATATGGACAGTAACTTTCTCAATGAGACAACACTCTCTCGACCCAAGATAAACTCACAAAAACATGATGTCCGGATTTTTCGTGGTGAGGATTTCTTGGTTACCTCGTCTCGATTATGTCCCATGTATCGATTCAGGCTCTAGGCTTGAACCCTCGAACCCTGTCATTGCGACCGGCTCTCATGGGGACAATGAGTGTCCCACTAGGGCGTTTTTGGAAAGGGGTTTTTCAACGACAATCCCAAAATACACGACCAGCATAATTGATTACCCCACAATACGCAAGTAATAAATGATATATATGTTCATTCAATGTTCGTTGTGGGAACTTGTGTTGCTTACGAAGTAAGCGTATAAAGGGGTCTAGGCATAGATGAGATAGGAACTCATCCATATAAATTAAATTAAATATTAATAGGTTAATAGATAGAATATGAGCAAAAGCAAGGACAAGGACAAGAACAAGGTAACAAGCATTGATGGGTTAACACCTAAACAAGAGAAGTTTATACAAGGCGTACTATCAGGGATGACAGCTAGTGAATCATATCGCAATTCATATAGTACCAAGAACATGAAAGACAGTAGCATTTGGAGAGAGGCTAGTGTGCTTATGAGCCACCCAAAGGTTTCCCAAAGGGTTCAAGCTGGATTCAAGAAGAAAGAGCAGTATGGGGTTAGTACAGCCCTCTCTCTAAGACAGTTTGTTACAGACCAGTTAATCAAAGAAGCAAAGGATATCAACAACAACGAGTCAGCTAGGATAAGAAGTCTTGAGTTGATAGGAAAGATATCTGAGGTGGCACTGTTTACTGATAGGGTTGAGACCACTAGCAGTAACAAGTCTAGTGATGAGATTAAACTGGAACTGGAACAGAAAATACATGAACTTTTTGCAAGTGATAATGGGTAGCAAAAGATAAATGTACTATTGTTTTACCCCACCCATCCCCACCCCACCTATATAAAATTTTCGACAGACTCCCTATACACACTGTTTTACACAAACAATTTTATATTTTTCATAATTGCATAGGGGGGGGTATGTTTTTTTCTTCTACCTACTTACAGGTAGATTTTTTTTTAAAATGTTCGTATAATGTTCATGGGTCCCCTAGACCCCATAGGAGTATATATGACAAAAAGACAATTATTAGTATTAGAAGCAATTGAAAGCCATTGGGAACAATATAGCTGTGGACCAACACTACAAGGAATAGCAGAAGCTATAGGAGTATCTTCCAAGAGTACAGTACACGCTATGATTAAAAGATTAGAAGATGGTGGTTGGGTTACTATGCAACCTAATAGATGGCGTACAGTTATGAGCACTAGAAATAGTCCATTTAAAAACATTAATAAAAGTGTTGACGAACAAGTGAAGATATGAAACTATGTACAAAATAGGGAGATTTATCGGTTTACCTAGTATAAAACTAGCTATTAGAACACTAGCTAGTATTAAACTAAGATTTATATATAGTTATATACTAGAACCTAGTATTAAACTAGGACAGTTCTGTGGTGCTCTTAATTTATCTTTACAACTCCAACAAAGTTTCCACTCCATTTGACTTTGTTTCCTTTAGGAGTACCACACCTTGATTGATTTAGAAAAATTATCTAAGTTGCCTGAAGAACAACAAAAAGTTTTGCTAGATTTATTAGATGATTACCAGAAAACAAAAAGCCAAGAAGAATCAGCAGAACATTTTTTATTTTTTGCAAAAGAAATGTGGGCTGCTTTTATTGAAGGCTATCATCATAAGATTATGGCTGATGCCTTTGATGATGTTAAGAATGGTAAATTAAAAAGATTAATAATTAATATGCCGCCTAGACATACTAAGTCTGAGTTTGCATCTTATTTATTACCTGCATGGTTTTTAGGTTGCTTTCCTGAAAAGAAAATAATCCAAGTTGCCCATACCGCAGAATTGGCTGTAGGGTTTGGTAGGAAAGTTAGAAACCTTGTTGGTTCCGAAGATTATAAAAGAGTATTTCCAAATGTAGGTTTACAATCAGATAGTAAAGCTGCTGGTCGTTGGAATACAAATAAAGGTGGTGATTACTTCGCTATTGGTATAGGTGGTGCAGTTACCGGTAAAGGTGCTGACTTGTTAATTATAGATGACCCCCACTCAGAACAAGAAGGTCAAAGTGGAGACCCTTCTGTATTTGATAAAGTTTACGAATACTATACTTCTGGTCCGCGTCAGCGTTTACAGCCCGGTGGTGCCATTATTATTGTGATGACAAGATGGCATAAACGAGACTTAACAGGACAGATTCTTAAATCTTCTACACAAAGAGAAGGTTCTGATGAATGGAAAGTTATAGAGTTCCCAGCTATATTGCCTTCAGGTAAAAGCTTGTGGCAAGAGTTTTGGGATATAAAAGAATTAGAAAAATTAAGAGCTGAGTTACCTGTAGCAAAATGGTCTGCTCAATATCAGCAAGACCCTACATCAGAAGGTGCTGCCATAATCAAAAGAGAATGGTGGAAAGTTTGGGAGGATGATAACCCTCCTGAGTGTGAGTTTGTCATACAGTCATGGGACACAGCATTTTTAAAAACACAGCGTTCTGACTACTCTGCGTGTACCACATGGGGTGTTTTTTATAAACCGGATGATGATGGTATTACACAACCACAAGTTATACTGTTAGATGCTTACAAAGAAAGATTAGAGTTTCCTGATTTAAAAAAGAAAGCTTTTGAAATGTACAATGATTGGCAACCTGAAGCATTTATTGTTGAAGCAAAAGCAGCAGGTCTGCCTTTAATATTTGAATTAAGACAAATGGGCATACCAGTATCAGAATATACACCAAGCAGAGGTAATGATAAGATAGCAAGGGTTAATGCTGTTGCGGATTTATTTGCATCTGGGATTGTTTGGGCACCTGACTTAAGATTTGCTGAAGAAGTAATAGAAGAATTTGCAGCTTTTCCAGCAGGTGAACATGACGACTTAGTAGATTCTTCTACACAAGCATTATTAAGATTTAGACAAGGTGGATTTATACCTTTACATTCAGACGAAGAAGATGAAGACTTACCACCAAGAGAAGCTAACTACTACTAGGAGATTAAATGGCAGAGAAACCATTACAAACACCAGAAAAACTTGTTAAAGATTCGCCATTAGAAGTATTAATTACTAATCCTGATGAAGTATCTATCATGGATGAAGAAGGTGGAATGATTATAGATTTTGAAGAAGGTGCCGAATTTGGTGCAGAAGACTTTAATGACAATATTGCAGAATATATGGACAAAGGTACTTTAGAATCATTATCTAATGAACTAATAGGTTATTACACTTCAGATAGAGAATCTCGAAGTGATTGGGAACAAACTTATACAAAAGGATTAGACCAGCTAGGTTTAAAAATTGAAGAACGTACAATGCCTTGGAATGGTGCTTGTGGTGTATTTCATCCTTTGTTAACTGAATCAGTTGTTAGATTTCAAGCAGAAGCTATTACAGAACTATTTCCAGCTAAAGGACCAGTAGATACTAAGATAGTAGGAGAACTGAATACAAAAAAACAAGAACAATCTGAAAGAGTTAAAGATTATTTAAATTATCTTTTAACTGAAAAGATGAGTGAATACAGAACAGAAACTGAAAAAATGTTATTTAATTTACCATTAGCAGGTTCTGCATTTCGTAAAATATATTATGACCCAACATTAAATAGACCTGCTAGTATGTTTGTACCAGCAGAAGATTTTGTTGTTAGTTATGGTGCATCTGATTTATCAACTTGTGATAGAGCAACTCATGTAATGAAAAAAAGTACGAATGATATTCGTAAATTACAAGTTGTAGGTTTTTATAGAGATGTTGAATTACAAACACCATCAGCAGATTATTCTAATATACAAAGTAAATATGATGAGCTAACAGGCGATTCATCTTCATATGAATACGACCAAAGACATACTGTATTAGAAATGCATGTAGACCTTGACTTAGAAGGTTTTGAAGACAGACAAGATGGAGAAATAACAGGTATAGCATTACCTTATGTTGTAACACTAGATTATCAATCGGGTACTATTCTTTCTATTCGTAGAAACTTTATAGAAGATGACCCACAGAAAAAACGAAGGGAACACTTCGTACATTACCAATATCTACCCGGAATGGGATTTTATGGTTTTGGTTTAATACATCTTATAGGCGGAATAGCTAAATCAGCTACAAGTTTATTAAGACAATTGGTTGATGCAGGAACTCTCAGTAACTTACCGGGTGGTTTGAAATCCAGAGGATTAAGAATCAAAGGCGATGATACCCCTATCATGCCGGGTGAGTTTAGAGATGTAGATGTGCCCGGTGGTGCCATCAAAGATAACATAACCTTCCTTCCATATAAGGAACCTTCAGGAACTTTGTATTCCCTCTTACAAAACTTAGTTGATGAAGGAAGAAGGTTTGCTTCATTAGCAGATATGAAAGTGTCTGATATGAATAGTCAGGCTCCTGTTGGCACCACTTTGGCACTTTTAGAAAGGTCTTTAAAAGTTATGGGTTCAGTACAAGCTAGAATACATAACTCTTTAAAACAAGAACTTAAGATATTATCCAGAATAATATTTGACCACGGACCAACAGAATATCCTTATGATATAAAAGGCAAAGAACTTGTATCAGAAGATTTTGATAATAAGGTTGATATAGTACCTGTATCAGACCCTAATGCTGCTACTAAAGCACAAAGAATAATGCAATATCAAGCAGCACTACAGTTATCTCAACAAGCACCGCAAATGTATAACATGCAAGAGTTACATAGACAGATGCTTGATGTATTAGGTATAAGAGATGCAGATAAGATAGTTCCATTAGAAACAGAAATAGAACCAACAGACCCTGTATCAGAAAATATGAACATGATGAATGGTAAACCTACTAAAGCATTTATGTATCAAGACCATGAAGCACATATCAAAGTTCATATGGCTGCAATGCAAGACCCTAAAATTAGAGAGCTTGTTGGTCAAAGTCCAAATGCTTCATCTATTATGGCTGCATTTACAGAACATGTTACAGAACATATTGCATTTCAATATAGAAAAGAAATTGAAAAACAAATGGGTGCTCCTTTACCACCACCTGATGAACCTTTACCAGAAGATATTGAATTACAATTATCACAACTTGTATCTGAAGCTGCTGAAAGAGTATTAGCAGATAGTCAAGCTGAGAAACGACAGAAAGAAGTTCAAGAAAAACTTGAAGACCCTGTAATACAACAAAGAGAAAAAGAACTACAGATTAGAGAAGAACAAGTAAAAGGTAAAATGCAAAGTGATGCTATGAGAATTTCAGCAGACCTTGAGAAGTCAAAAGCTAATCAAGAACTAGAAAAAGAGAGAATTTCATCACAAGAAAGAATTGCAGGTGCACAGATTGGATTTAAAGCTGCAAGTGAAAATGCAAAATTAAGTAGCAAAGAAACTATAGAAGGTGTTAAGATTGGAAAAGAAATAGTAGAAACATTATTTGAAGACAATAAAAAATGAGTGCTACACAAGAAAATATAGTTGCTGCCTTACAAAAAAAAATAAGGGAACGCATGAACGAACATGCTGACCATATGAGTACAGGCAACTGCAAAGATTTTGAAGAATATAAATTTTTAACAGGAATTATATCTGGATTAGCTTTAGTAGAACGAGATATACTTGACCTAATCGAAATAGCAAATCGGCAATAAAGCCGCAAGGACCTAGACCTTTATCTAGTGCAAAGGAGAGATAAATGGAATCTACAAAAAAAGTAGAACCAAAAAAAGTTGAAGCGATTACAGAAAAAAATCGCAAAGCAAAACAACTACCTATACCGAAAGGTTACAAACTATTAATAGCTTTACCTGAAGCCGAAGAAAAAACTAAAGGCGGAATTATAAAAGCAGCTCAAACAATGCAAATCGAAGAAGTAGGTTCAATTTGTGGATTTGTTCTTAAAATGGGTGAAGACTGTTATAACGATAAAAAAAGATTTCCAAGTGGTGCGTTCTGTAAAGAAGGCGATTGGATAATTATGCGTTCTTATTCTGGCACTAGATTTTTAGTACATGGAAAAGAATTTCGTTTAATAAATGACGACAGTGTAGAAGCTGTAGTTGAAGACCCAAGAGGCATAGTTAAGGTAGTATGATGACAGAAGAAAATAACGCCGTAGAACAAGAAGTTACAGAAGAATTTACTCAACCTGCAACTTCTGCTGAGGATAAATTTTTCGGAGTAACAACCACTATTGGTAAATCTCCTGAAGAAAAACAAATATCAAAAGAAACAAAAGAAGAAGTTGAAGTAGAAGTAATCGATGACAGACCAGTAGCTGATAGAAAACCTAAAAGAACAGTTACAAAAAATGAAGATGACTTAGAATCTGAAATAGATGGTATTGATGACCAAGTTAAAAAAAGAATTAATAAACTTAAATATGAGTTCCATGAAGAAAGACGAGCAAAAGAAGCTGCTTCTAAAGTAAGAGATGAATCAGTAGGTTATGCTCAACAAGTTCTAGCTGAAAACAAAAGATTATCTGCTTTAATTAATAAAGGTGAAGAAGCTTTATTAGGACAGATATCTGCTAAAGCAACTGCTGAAATAGAAAAAGCTAAACAAGAATTTAAAGAAGCTTACGAAAGTGGTGATAGTGAAAAAATGTTAGCAGCTAATGAGAATATATTAAATTCTCAAGTTGATTTAAAAACTACAAATGAAAAATTAAATTACTATCAACAACAAAACAAAATTACAGAACAAAATGTACAGACACAACAGCCTGTACAACAACAACAACCTGTACCACAAGCACCAATTGACCCTAAAGCAGTAGATTGGTTGCAAAAAAATACATGGTTTGGAAATGAAAAACATAGAGATATGACTGGTTATGCGTATGGACTACACGAGACTCTTATTAAAGATGAAGGTATAGTACCTACAAGTGAACAGTATTATCAGGAAGTAGACAAGCGAATGCAAAGTAAATTTCCTGAGTTTTTTGGAACTGAAGAACAAGCTGAAAGTGATGGCGAAGTCATTACTACAACTGCGAGTTCCAAGAAGCCCTCATCGGTGGTGGCACCAGCAACTAGAAATAATGGTGCAATACCCCGCAAAGTGCAGTTAACAGCAACTCAAGTCTCCCTCGCAAGAAGACTTGGGATAACACCAGAGCAATATGCCAAACAAGTCGCTAAGGAGATGAATAATGGCTGAAGATAAAAATATAGAAGTAACTGAAGAAGTTACAAGAGCAGCAAGAGAAGCAGATTCCAGAACAACAACTGCAAGAAGAACAGATACATGGGAACCACAATCAAAGTTACCTAATCCAGCACCACAAGACGGATGGGTATTTAGATGGGTGGCAACCAGTATTTTAGGTCAACCAAATAATGTTAATGTTTCTTCTAAATTTAGAGAAGGCTGGGAACCTGTGAAAGCAGAAGACCATCCTGAATTAAATTTAGTTAGTGACCACGGCTCAGAATGGGCTGATAAAGGTAACATGGAAGTTGGTGGATTATTGTTATGCAAGGCTCCAACAGAACTCATGGAGCAAAGAGATGCGTACTATAGAAATATAGCACAAACTCAAATGGAAGGTGTGGACAACAATTATTTAAAAGAGAATGACCCTCGTATGCCTCTGTTAAAACCAGAACGCAAAACAAGGTCTACTTTTGGCGGCGGCTCTAAGTAAAAAATTTTACTGGGGTTGCTTAATATAACTTTATTTAAAAGGAAATAGATATGTCAGCAACGGCAACACCAATGGGTGCTGAACCAGTCGGAACTTTAAGTGCAAGTGGCTCCTATACAGGAAAAGTCAGACACTATAAAATTGCGTCTAACGACAGTACCGCAATATTCTATGGAGATTTTGTTAAGATGACCAGTGCAGGTGTAGTAACACTTGATAATGGTACAACAGCATTGACTCCAATAGGAGTATTTATGGGATGTTCTTATACAGACCCGAATACAAAACAATTAACATTTTCACAATTTTATCCAGCATCAACTGTTGCTAGTGATATTAGTGCTTATGTTTTAAATGACCCTTTTGTTGAATTGAGAATGCAAGGTGACGCAACCTTAGCTCAAACAGCATTAGGAAATAATGCAGCAGTTGTACAAACTGCTGGAAGTACAAGTATTGGCAGAAGTAAAAACTCTGTAGATTCTTCTACAATCGCAACCACGGCTACATTACCTGTAAAAATTATTGAGTTCGTTGAAGGACCTGATAGTGAAGTAGGTGATGCATTCACAGATGTAATTGTTATGTTCAATGTTGGACATCAATTGCTTAATACAACAGGCATCTAATCCATAGGAGGATATTATTATGGCTATCGCAAGACCACAAATGATGAAAGAACTTCTACCCGGACTTAATGCTCTGTTTGGGTTGGAATACGAAAAGTACGATGATGAGCATACTATGATTTACGAAACTGAATCTTCTGATAGGTCTTTTGAAGAAGAAGTACAGTTAAGTGGATTTGGTCAAGCTAGTGTAAAGAATGAAGGTTCAGCAATCAGTTATGATTCTGCACAAGAAAGCTTTACTGCTAGGTATAATCACGAAACTATTGCACTAGGTTTTTCTATAACAGAAGAAGCAATTGAAGATAATCTTTATGATTCTCTTTCTGCTCGTTATACAAAAGCTTTGGCAAGAGCTATGGCTTATACAAAGCAAGTGAAATCTGCAGCTCCATTAAACAATGGATTCAGCAACAGCTTCCAATCAGGAGATGGTGTAAATTTATTTACAGCAGCAAGTGATGGAGTTACTGGAGGTGGAGGTCACCCATTAGTAAATGGTGGGACTAACAGCAACAGACCGGTAACGGGTGCTGACCTTAATGAAACATCTTTAGAAGATGCTATCATTAACATTGCAGCTTTCAAAGACCAAAGAGGTCTTCTCATTGCAGCTAAACCAAAAAGATTGATTGTACCACCTGCATTGCAGTTTACAGCAACTCGTCTTTTAGAGTCTCAAATGAGACCGGGAACAGCAGACAATGATATTAACGCTATCACCAATAATGGTGCTATACCTGAAGGATATATGGTTAACCATTATCTTACAGATACAAATGCGTTCTTTATCATTACTGATGTACCTAATGGTATGAAGCATTTCCAAAGAACAGCTTTGGAAACTTCAATGGACGGAGACTTTGATACTGGTAATGTTAGATATAAAAGTAGAGAAAGATATAGCTTCGGCGTATCTGACCCACTTGGTATCTTTGGTTCACCGGGTTCAAGCTAAGTCTTGACTTTCTAAGGGAGGCTTCGGTCTCCCTTTTTATTCTAGGGATTTTTTTAACTGTCTATCAACTGCCCTAGCAGACTTTGCCAAGATGATAGATTATTTCTTTTAGGAGAAAAAAATGGCTAACACAACATTTAATGGACCAGTAAGGTCTGAAAACGGTTTTAAAGTAATATCAGTAAATAGCACTACAGGTGCAGAAACTGATGTTGTAGATATTGCATCTACAGGTATTGTTACTAATAAGTATGTAAAACATGTAGGTTTTGTATCTGGTGTAACAGTAAANAGTACAGCAGGTGATTCACCAACTATAGGTACATTCGTACAACCNGCNAACACAATCATTACAGATATTAAAATATTTTGTGACGTTTCTCCTGTTATTGGAGAAGGTGATATTGGTTACGAGGTTGGTACAGCTTCTTCTGGAGCACAAATTGTTGCTGCTCAAACAGACGAAATATTAGATGCTGGTACAACTGTCGTTGTTCA
>JGI24006J15134_10002373_pt1 | contig 10394 bp, 7 predicted proteins | sample LinPmetageLP53_FD_15134 | JGI IMG/M metagenome (IMG submission 15134) | reverse complement strand
TAAGAGCGATCAAAAACTACTACAACAAGTAAGAAATTCTTCATCCACAGAATTAGCTGATGGCAGTATAAATTTACAAGACAAGCGCTACAAAGCTTTATTATTCTTATATAGAGCAATAAATTATCCTAATACTCTAACCGAATCTGAAAAGGAGGCTTGGAAAAATATGCGCAATGAAAGGCTACATAATGATACGGAAAACCATCTTTCTTTGAAGGATTATTTTTTAAAGATAGACAAGCTATTATTATCAAAAGATTGCTCAGAAAGGGATCGTAATATACTGTTATCTCTTAAGACATGGGGCCATGCAATTCTTGATTAGACTTTCATTTAATAAGTTGCTGGTTCACGCACAGGAAAGTCGCTAAAATAGTCAGAATTAAACTTCTAGTTTTGGGGTAAAAGTGAAACTTAAAGGTCAAAGTGTTCTCTCCATAAGCCAGTTTGAAAGGGATGATATCGATAATATTTTTCGTGTCGCTGACGATATGGAGCCTTACGCTCAAAGGCAAAAAAGAACACGAGTTCTCGAAGGGGCTATTCTTGGGAATATGTTTTTTGAAGCAAGTACGCGAACCCGTATTAGTTTTGGTAGCGCTTTTAATCTTTTAGGTGGCGATGTGCGAGAGACAGTAGGCNTTGAGCTCTCCGCTTTAGCTAAAGGAGAGTCTTTGCATGACACAGCTAGAGTATTATCCGGTTTCAGNGATATCATTTGTATGCGNCACCCTAAACCNGGATCGGTTGCTGATTTTGCNAAGAGTAGTCGAGTTCCAGTAATTAATGGTGGTGACGGTAGTAATGAGCACCCCAGTCAAGCTTTATTAGATTTATACACTATAGAGAAAGAACTTAAAGCCTCAGGCAGAAAGATTGATGGACTTCGTATCGCTATGGTTGGAGATTTAAAGCATGGAAGAACAGTTCATTCACTCAGTAAATTATTAATGCTCTATAAAAATATTTCTGTTCAGCTTGTTTCACCAAATGACCTATCTATGCCAAAAGACATTGTAGAAGAGATGAAAGGTAATGGATTGTCAGTTATCGAGTCAGAAAAAATTGAGCCGAGTATATCTCATGTAGACATCGTTTATTCTACGAGAATTCAAGAAGAGAGATTTACTAGTAAAGATGAAGCTGATGCATATCGTGGGAAGTTCAGGTTAAATCATGCTGTCTACACCGCTCATTGTGAGCCTAATACTGTAATTATGCATCCAATGCCGAGGGATTCAAGAAAAGAAGCTAACGAGCTGGACAAAGATCTAGATAGTAATCCAAATTTGGCCATTTTTCGCCAGACAGATAACGGTTTACTTGTCCGTATGGCTTTATTTGCGATGACTCTAGATGTTGTTCATTTAGTGAAGAAAAGTTCTTCAGATGTCCCATGGCACAACCACCGATAGCTTGTTTAGAAAAATTCCATCTATATAAATAAAAAAGCCATTTTGATTATGAATGAATTTGATGATATCAGACCTTATTCCGACAGTGAGGTGACTACTGTTTTAGCTAGGCTCTCTAACAATTCAGAATTTATAGATANATTGTTGTCTATTAAGTACCCGAGATTAAATCGCTGGTTGCCTTGGCTAGTTAGACCCATTATTTCCTATACATTGCGNTCTGCATTTTCAAAAATNAAAAAGGTAAACGATCTTCATGAGGCTATAAGAGTAAGCTTTGGAAAGCTNCTGATAGAAACTGATAGCTTTTTGACTGTTAGCGGTCTTGAAAAATTAGAGCGAAAAACGCCCTACCTTTTTATTAGTAATCATAGGGATATAGCGATGGATCCAGCTTTCTTAAATGTAGCTCTAATTGATGATGGCAGGGATACTGTAAGAATAGCTATAGGCGACAATCTGCTTAAAAAAGAATTTATATCTGATTTGGCTCGTGTAAATAAAAGTTTCGTTGTAAAGAGGTCTGTAAAAGGGCGACGAGAAAAGTTGACAGCTTTTACTAAGCTATCTTGTTATATTCGATATTCTTTGATTGAGGATAAGTCTTCAGTTTGGATAGCCCAACGTGAAGGACGAGCAAAGAATGGATTAGATAGAACGGAACCAGCTCTACTGAAAATGTTAACCCTGAGCAAAGAAAAATCTCAAACCTTTGGTGCTGCATTGAGCGAGCTTAATATTGTGCCAGTATCTATTTCGTATGAATTTGATCCTCTTGATATTAATAAGAGCAAGGAGCTCGCTGAAAAATATAAAACAGGCTCTTATGAAAAAAACGAAGATGAAGATTTCTTTAGTATTTATAAAGGCATAGTTGGGCGAAAAGGAGCAGTGCACGTAGCCTTCGGGAACCCTCTGAAAACAGACTTTATCTCTGCCGATGAGGCTGCACGTTCAATTGATTATCAAATTATCAAAAACTATAAACCACACGCCACCAATTTGTTGGCTTACCATAAGCTTCATAAACCTACCAATATAACAGAAGCAATGGCAGCTAAGCTTCAGTGTGATTGGCCCAAAATAACTGATGAGTTTAATAACAGAATAGAAGCCCTCGATCCTTTTTGCCAAAAAATTATTCTTGAGATGTACGCTAATCCAATATTACAAAATATTAATCAAAAGCAATGACTCTAGAGATAAAGACACAAAAAAAGATCCAAGAGGGCTATAGAAAGTTTTTAAAAAACAATAGTTTGCGCCCAAGATTAGGGCAAAAACAGATGATTTCTTTAGTTGCTAATACGGTTGGTGATATCAAGCAAGATACATCAGGTCAGAGAAATTCTGATAATGGTATTTGTGTAGTCGAGGCTGGAACAGGCACCGGTAAAACTATTGCATATCTATTATCAACACTTCCTTTAGCAAGATTAATGGGAAAGCAAGTTGTTATATCAACAGGAACAGTTGCTCTACAAGAACAGCTGGTAAATAAAGATATACCCATGTTACTAAAAAGTGCAGATTGGGATTACAGTGTGAGCCTTGTAAAAGGTCGTGGTCGATATCTTTGTCCTTTGAGGTTAGAGCAATATCTAGATGGAGCTAAAGCAAAAGAGAGTGGAGTATTTTTATTTGATGATGAGATTAATTTCAACCCTTCAGAAAGCATAATCAAAAAATATCGTGCAATGGATAAATCCATAAATGACGGTACTTGGCGAGGTGATAGAGATAGCTGGTCAGATATTATAGAGGATATAGACTGGAGACCATTAACGGTAAATCGAAGTCAGTGTGCAGGTCGAAAGTGTCGACATATTGCTAAGTGTTGTTTTTTTAAAGCTAGAGATGATATAGAAAAATCTGAATGTATTGTTGCTAATCATGATTTAGTGATGGCTGATTTAGCTTTAGGTGGAGGAGTTATACTACCAGCTCCAGAAGATACAATTTATATCTTTGACGAGGCTCATAAGATAAGCTCGACAGCAATTAATCATTTTTCAAGTCAATGTCGACTAAAAAGTTCAGCAAACTGGCTAGGCCAAGTAAAAAAACAAATATCAGTAAAGCGTCTACTTTTTAAAGATACTCCAACAGTGCAAGAATACTTCGAAAAAATAGGTGATGCTGCAGATATATCCGAAAAACTCATAGGGTTAAGCTACCCTGTATTTGAAAAATATATTGAAAAAAATGATGCCGGTAAATCACTATGTAGCTTTTCTCGCGGTGACCCTGGTGATGAGATTAGAGAAATATCTGAAAATATTTCAAAAGAGCTAAATACTTTTTCTAACCTCACAAAGATGTTAGCCGAAAATTTAACTGATGTAATGGACGACCCATACTTCCCTATTCCAAGGGTGGATCTAGAGCAGTTATTTCAACAAGTAGGTGCTTGGCAGGGCAGAGCTGAATCAATTAAGCAATTATGGCAAAGCTATTCACAGAGCNCTCATTANGATCTAGAAGCTGAGAANAATGCCATAATAAAACAATATGAAAGATCACCAAGTGCTAGATGGTTATCAATTGAAGAGTCGAATTTAGGAAATATAGATATCTGCCTGTCTTCTTCACCAACAGATGCTGGAGGTATACTTCAGGTTAATTTATGGAAACACTGTTATTCTGCCATACTCACCTCAGCTACATTAAGAACTTTGGGAAGTTTTAATAGTTTTACAAAAAATGTTGGTTTGTTGGGGAACTCAGACTGCAAAGCAGTGGAAGGCGCTTTTGATTTTTTGAGCGCAGGTTCGCTCGTAATTCCGGATATAGGCGTTGATGCTAGTGATTCTGCAGCACATACAGAGGCTCTAATCAAAAAATTACCTCAATTAATTGATTGTAACGAGGGAACATTAGTTTTATTTTCTTCTCGCCGACAAATGGAATCAGTTTTAGATGGACTCTCCGGAGAATTTAAGAAGCACATATTGACTCAAGGGCAGTTCATCCACCAAGAAATTGTTTATCGGCATAAACAAGCTATCGATAAGAACAACGGTAGCATTATTTTTGGATTAGCAAGCTTTGCTGAAGGTATGGATTTTCCCGGCGATTATTGTCGACATGTAATCATTGCAAAGATACCTTTTTCAGTACCAGACGACCCTATTTATACAACATTGTCTGAATGGATAGAAGAGCAGGGAGGTAACCCTTTTATGGACCTAATGTTACCTGAGGCATCGATAAGATTACATCAAGCATGTGGAAGGCTCATCAGAAGCGAAACTGATACTGGAAAGGTTACAATTTTAGATCGCCGAATTCTAACTAAACGTTATGGCGAAAAACTTTTGGCCGACCTGCCTCCGTTTAGCAGGAAATTTTGATATATTAATTTTTTAATTAACAGTTGATTACATCAAGTTTTTTTTGGATAGCTAATTTAACATTTTCTGTATCCAAACTAGCCTGATTTAATTGATATTTTCTGCTCCCGTGAGAAATAAATTTATCAGGATGTCCAATATGTAGTATATGTACCCTTATCTCCAAAAAGGCTAAATATTCACCCACAGCACTACCCGCTCCTCCAGCAATTGCGTTATCCTCAATAGTCACAAACAGGGTATTTTCTTTGGACAGTTTTTTTATTAGAGCCTCATCTAATGGCTTAACAAAGCGCATATCAACAACAGTAGCATTAAGGTCAGCGCCTACCTCTTTAGCTGTTTCTAGTAGCGCGCCAAAATTTAATATTGCTATATCTTTTCCTTCTAGAATAACTTCGCCTTTCCCTATACTAAGAGCAGTCATTGTTTCTTGTATCTCTGCTCCTGGACCTACTCCGCGTGGATATCGCACTGCAGCACAGCCATTATGAACGAATCCAGTATAGAGCATCTGGCGCGTTTGATTTTCATCGGACGGTGTCATGATAATGAGGTTTGGAATACATCTAAGAAAGGTTATATCGAAACTACCTCCATGGCTTGCTCCGTCTTCTCCAACAAGCCCTGCTCTATCAATAGCAAATAATACATTTAAGTCTTGAAGAGCTACATCATGAATGAGCTGATCATAGGCTCGTTGNAAAAAGGTAGAATAAATAGCAACTACAGGTTTAATTCCTTCGCATGCTAAGCCAGCTGCNAGCGTTACAGCGTGTTGCTCTGCTATAGCAACATCATAAAAACGGTCTGGATAGCGCTGAGAAAACTCAACCATACCAGACCCTTCACACATAGCTGGAGTTATAGCTACCAGAGATAAATCTTCATCTGCCATATCACATAACCATTCACCAAAAATTTGTTGATATTTCTTTTTATTTTGTTTTATTGGTTTTGATTGTTCGTCTTTAGCCATACTTGATTCAATTTTATTTAAAGCATGGTAGCCAACAGGATCTGATTCTGCAGGACCGAAGCCTCTACCTTTCTGTGTAATAGTATGAAGTAGAATTGGGCTTGAAAGTGATTTTAGGTTACCTAAAGTTTTTATAAGGAGGGGTAAATCGTGGCCATCTATAGGTCCTATATAATTGAAGCCTAGTTCTTCAAATACAATTCCTGGTGCAACCATCGCTTTAAGATGAACCTCGGTCTTTTTTACAAATGCAGAAGCAGCAGGCACTGCCTTAAGTACCTTTTTTCCACCCTCACGTATTGTGTTATAAAAACGACTAGACCAGAGTTTAGAAAAATATGTAGCAAGACCACCTACATTGTGTGAAATCGACATATTGTTATCATTTAGCACAACTAATAGATCAGCATCAGTGTGAGCAGTATGATTAAGTGCCTCAAAAGCCATACCTGCAGTCATAGCTCCATCACCAATAATTGCGACAGTTTTGCTATTCTTATTTTTTAGCTTTGAGGCAAGGGCCATGCCTAACGCCGCACTAATTGAGGTGCTTGAGTGACCAACACCAAAGCTATCATATTCACTTTCTCTGCGATGAGGGAAAGGGGACAGGCCTTCAGCTTGTCGAATAGTAGTGATCTCTTCTCTTCTACCAGTCAAAATTTTATGTGGGTATGCTTGATGACCAACGTCCCAAACTAACTTATCATCTGGTGTGTCAAAGATATAATGAAGAGCAATTGTTAATTCAATAGCGCCAAGTCCAGCACCAAAATGACCACCACTTTGCCCAACACTAAATAGCAGGTAACCCCTCAACTCATCTGCCAATATAAGCAATTGCTCTGAACTAAGATNCCTCATTTCGGATGGATTATTTATAGTATCCAGCAGAGGAGTTTCTGGTCTCTCATGGGGTATNCTGTCAAAGGTTTTTGTCATCTATTTCTTGTCCGCAGTNAAAATATAATATTACACTAAATTTCTAGTAAATTTATTTTAGATAAACTTCTTATTCGACATAATTATTTTAAAATAGAACGGATGCCTAGAATTTTCTACTAATAATATAATCAGCAATTGCTCTTAATTGTTGTGCCTTATTATCAAAAATTTCAAGCGCAGCTATTGCTGATTCATGGAGCTGCAGCGCTTTTTTTCTCGCGCCATCCAGACCAAGTAGTTTAACATATGTAGCTTTATTTAGGGCTTGATCTGAGCCTGCTTCTTTTCCAATTGTTTTAGTGTCACCTGAAACATCAAGAATATCGTCTTGGACTTGAAATGCTAGGCCAATAAATACGCCATAATCTCTTAGTGCATCTAGTTGTGATTGAGTTGCTTTTCCTGTAGAAAGAGCCCCCATAATTATACTTGCATGAATTAATGCACCAGTTTTTTTATGGTGCATCAGCTCCAATTCTTCTAGTGTCAATAGTTGATTAACTGAATTTATATCTATTGCTTGACCCTTAACCATACCGTCAGGTCCAGCTGCATTTGCTAGAGAACTTATCAGCCTTAGAGAGACCTCTGGAGGAACCTTACTAAGCTTTGTAAGCTGAATAAAAGCTAACGCTTGCAAGGCATCCCCGGCAAGAATCGCAAGAGCTTCCCCAAAAATAATATGACATGTTGGCTGGTTTCTTCTTAAGCTGTCATCATCCATCGATGGCAAGTCATCATGTATTAATGAATAAGCATGAATTAATTCAACTGCCATAGCTACAAAGTCGGTATCTTCCGTCAACCCACCTAAAGCTTCGGCTGTCGCATAAGTTAATGTAGGTCGCAAGCGTTTACCGCCATTTAAAACGCTGTAAATAATAGCTTCATTTAGTTGGTTATGGCCATCATTTTTTTCATTGAGAACACAAGTTAACTTGCTATTAACTCTTTGTTGGCTATGCTTTAAGAAATCGGCAAAATTTTCGTTTTCCATTAAGTTTTATCGGCTTCAGATTTTTCGAAAGCACTTGTTCCCGCAGTTAATGTCTCAACTTTGAGCTCAGCATTTTTTAGGGCTTGCTGACATTCACGCGTAATTTTAATTCCATCCTCAAAAAATTTGAGAGAATCTTCAAGACTCAAAGAACCCTTCTCCATATCATCCACTATTTTTTCAAGTGCATTTATTTTTTTCTCAAAATCAATAGTTTTATTCGATTCTGTCAATTTTACGCTCTCCTTCATTTAATATTTAACATTAGCTGAGGAATCTCGTTTGGTCAAATATCAATCAGTAAAACTATTTAGAAGAATAATTTTACCCGTATGTCCAAATACTTCCATTTGAGTATGAGCTTGAATAATATCCGATAGAGGGTATATTGAATCAATTATCGGTTTTATTTCATATTTCCTCAAAAAATTCAACATTTCACTGAACTCAGCATTACTACCCATAGTTGTACCTTGGATACGTATATGATTAAAAAATACTTTCCCCATTGGAAGCCCTTCAGGTGGTCGACCTGCCGTGGACCCGAAGAATACATAACGACCTCCTGGCAAAAGAGTATCGAGTGCTTCATTAAATAAATTACCTGCAGCGCTATCTATAACAACGTCAAAACCACCTGATTGCTCAAATAATTTTTTATAGCAACCCTCAATATTGTAATTTTCACCTGCAGTTACACCAAGTTTTTTAGCATCATTAATTTTTTCTCTACTACTACTACTGACATAAACTTTAGCCCCTAGATGCAAACACCAGAGCATAACAAAAGTAGATACTCCACCCCCTGCACCAGTTACTAAAACTTTTTGGCCTTTACATACTTCAGCTTGCGTAACTACTGCTCGCCAAGCAGTAAGTCCAGCTAGTGGAATAGCAGCAGCTTGCTCCCAACTCAGATATTCTGGCTTGGCATAAACATCTTTTGCAGGGCTGCAAATATATTCTGCAAAGGTGCCTTGATCTGGCATTCCGAGCACTCGAAAATTTGGCCCATAATAAATTTCACTTTCTCCCCATTCCCTAGCTGGATATAGCATTACTTCTTTTCCAATCATATCGGGGCTTACTCCATCACCAACCTTGTCAATAACACCAGCTCCATCAGAACCAGCGATACATGGAGTTTTAGTACCTGGGTACCCCCCTCTTGTAATCCAGTAGTCTCTTCTATTTAGAGCTGAAGCCACTATTTTTACACGCACTTCACCTGATAAAGGCTCGGGTATTTTTATATCTTTTATTTCTAAACAATTTGGTCCATTTGTATCTTTTAGCATTGCAGCTTTCATAAGTTCCCTTCAATTGAAATAATAGTTGCATTTTACAAGGTTTTTCAGTAAAAATTTAGTTTTGTCTTTAATATTTATATAGAATAACTAATTATATGAATAGGTATAAATTCTCGTTAACTAAATTTTGGGAGCAGTAATGTCATTACTTAAGAACTTAGTTTTTTTGCTTTGTATTTGTAGTTTTTCTTTAGAAACATACGGCGCACTTCCTTTGTCGGATGGTTCTGGAAATAAGCTCCCATCTCTCTCTTCAATGCTAAAAAAGGTAAATCCTGCAGTAGTAAATATCGCCACTTTTTCAACAAATAATCAGGCACAAAATCCTTTAATGAATGATCCCTTCTTTAGGAAATTTTTTAACCAGCGTGGTCGAAATATGCCTGAGATACAAAAGCCCCGTAAAAGAAGACAAAGCGCAGGTTCAGGTGTAATCGTCGATGCTGCAGATGGGATAATTATGACTAATTATCATGTAATTAAGAGCTCTGATGAAGTTCGAGTATCTTTAGTTGATGGTCGAGAATTTACAGCTGAAATCAAAGGTGTTGACCCCGAACTTGATATTGCTATATTAAAAGTAGATGCAAAAAACTTATCTGAGGTTAAGTTTGGTGACTCTAATAAATTAGATGTAGGGGATTTTGTTGTAGCTATAGGAAATCCGTTTGGTCTAGGCCAAACAGTTACGACAGGTATAGTCAGTGCTTTAGGTCGAACAGGTCTTGGAATAGAGGGTTACGAGAATTTTATTCAAACTGATGCATCAATCAATCCTGGAAATTCTGGTGGTGCACTCGTTAGCCTAAAGGGAGATTTAATAGGAATTAACACAGCAATCATTGCACCCTCAGGTGGAAATGTAGGTATTGGTTTTGCGATACCTGTAAATATGGCTAAAGCTAGCATGGATCAAATTCTTGAAACAGGCGAGGTCAAAAGAGGTCAACTTGGAATTTCTATCCAGGATATTACACCGGAGTTACGTCAGGCATTTTCCTTAAAAAATGGACAGCAAGGCGTCTTAGTAACTGGTGTAGCTGAGAGCTCAAAAGCAGAAGAAGCTGGTTTAAAAGCTGGTGATATAATAACCGCTATTGATGGAAGACCCACTAGTTCAGGCGGTCAATTAAGAAGCCAAATTGGAATTAAAGAAATAGGTGATAAAGTAAAAGTTAGTTTAATTCGTGAAGGCAAAACAAAAAAAGTAACAGTAGGGGTTGGAGAGCAACAAACTTCTTTTGTTGATGGAAAAATACCTCCTCTTCTTGAGGGTATTACACTAGAAAAGAGCTCCAAAGGTAGTGGTCTAGTTGTTGCAGATTTGCAGCCCAATTCACCAGCTGCTTATACTGGATTGAGACCTGGAGATCTCATAGTTGGGGTTAATAG
>JGI24006J15134_10002371_pt1 | contig 10398 bp, 22 predicted proteins | sample LinPmetageLP53_FD_15134 | JGI IMG/M metagenome (IMG submission 15134) | reverse complement strand
TTTGCCAAAATTCAGGACATAGCAACAATGAAAGTAATAGGCAGGACAGCCACAGGATCAGGTGACTCATCAGAAATATCCATACTAGACGAAGATAATATGGCTAGTAATTCAGCAACATCACTAGCAACACAGCAATCGATTAAAGCTTACGTTGACGCTAATAGTGGATCAACATCATTTAGTGGATTTACTGCTGACGCAACTTTGGATATGAATGATAGAAATATTGAAGATGTTAATGTGTTAAAAATTAATTCAGGTAGTGCTAATTCAGCAGATTCATTTACAATGTTTGGCACATCAACAGCAGGTGTTATTAATTTAATTGATGATAATGATACATTCAATATTCAAGTAGATGGAACGACAAAATTTAAAGTAAGTGATTCACAATTAGATGTGCTTACAGGTCTAACAATGTCAGGCAATACAATATATCTTGATAGTGATATTGATACTACCATTCATTCAAACACAGATGATTCAATACAAATAGGCACAGGTGGATCAGTTAGAATGTCTATTGGAAACACATCTACAATTATTACTAACGCATTATCAATATTAGGAAGTACAACATTGGGTGATAATGGAAGTGATTTAATTAATATTCCTGGATTAGTAAATTTTACAGGTAATTATTCAGCAGTAGCACAAACAGCAGGTAATTCAACTGGATATATTACCATATTAATTAATGGTTCAGCAAAAAAATTATATTATTACTAAACATAAACTTTAAATCAATCTATTCTAAATAAAATCATGCCAACAATAATAGATACTATTGATTATATAATAGCATTAAGACAAAAAATACAGCAACTAGAACAAGCACTAGCAGAAATTAAAACTATAAATAAAGTTAAAAAATAGACTTAGTTTATGAGTGAAATTGTTTTTATGATATTATGTAAAAAATGTAAAAAAGTAGAATTTAATCAAGGTGACACTAATCTTAGGAATTGTCCAGGTTGCAGGACAACAAACAAAAATGAAATGCGTAAAAAATACAATAGCAAAAGGCAACAAAAAAGAAATGAAGTGTAAATTATGTGGCAAAGCAAATCATACTGGAAGTAAGAATACAGCACACTCATGGGTTCATTCACAGCATTGTCCTCAATGTCATTTTCTTGGAAGAAGAACAGCGTATAATAATTTGGAACAATATCAAATTAATCAAAAAAAGATAGGTAATTTACAAAGCAAGTTATATTATATAGAAAATAAAACTAAACACAACAAGAAAAGAAAGACCTACAAACGTCAAGCTTGGAAAGATAGAAAAGACAACCCAAAGAATAAAATCATTTAAACCCTAACGAATAAATAAAAGTCATTAGTTTATAATATAATGGTAACAAAACTAGAGCCACAAGAGGCAAAAGGATCTTGTAAAGTATGTGGTCTTGAAGTTATGTGGGTAACAAAATCCTATGGTGGAAAATTCCCAGATAAAAAGACACTTAGAAATGCAAGTAACCAAGAGGCTCATAATGTAAAAGATGGTCAAGGTGGTTGGACTTGTAGTACAGGCTCAACTGGCATTGATGGATTTGGTCAATCTGTTGCTTCTAAAGTAACAGAAAACAAAGTTGTATGGGAAAGCATGGGAAAATTAACTGCTGACCAAAAACAACTGAAAGATGGATTAAGTGCATTAAGAAGCATAGCCTATGATTTCACCAAAGAATGTCACCCAGAACTAAGTGAAAACAGTAATTCATTTGGACAAATTAATAATGCAAACATGACACATCTTTTGGCATTAATGAATATCAAAGCCATAAAGGACAGTAAATAATTGTCCACTCTATTTTTTTCTAACGCAGATTATTACAAGAACAAGGAATTTCAAAGACTTATGAGAGAATGGAATAACATCACAATATATACTAACGAAATACTTAACGATCAAGTTAAAGAAAATTTAATGTATGAGTTTTATAGAAGTGCAAAAAGTTGGTATTATATACAATGTGGAATGGAATTAGCAGGGAAAAAATTAGAATGGAAGTGTGATCTTGAATGAAGATACTGCTACTGATATAATGCAAGATTTAGCCATCAGATTCTTTGACAATCAATGCTTCGTAACCCATGATAAATTTAGACGCAGAGGCTATGTCATTCACCATCTATGGTATATTGAGAATGACGTAAGAAGGGAAAACTATCCCAAAGGTGAAAAAGGAAGATACCAATATCTAAAGGCATTAAGACCAATGGTAGAGAAAAACCCTGACAGATTTATCTTAATTAAAAACGGTATTCATACCAGGATAGATCACCCTAGAAACGGTCTATCAAGAATGAAGAAAGAGAATTTTACAAGATTAGTAATGGCAGTTAAAATGACCATTAAAGAAAAACGTAAAACGAAAATTAATAAGAGAGGTAATCTAGGTAATAGAGGTAAGAAAAAATGACACCAAGAATAATTAACAAAGAATATACAAGTTATAAAACACATAACTACTGTCAATCAGAAGAAAAATGGTTCAGAAAAGAAGAAACACCTGGTGCATATTGTCCTAGTTGTAATGGAAAAATTAGAAAAAGATCAAAATTTTATAGTAAAGACAAATGGAAGGGTGCTTACTAATTGCATTGTATATGTAAAAACACCTGCACAACAGTTGATTTTTTAAAGAATAATATCACAACTAAAAAACATAAAGACGCATTTAACAACGGTTTTTTCAGGTGCAGAAAATGTGAAATTTATATCAAAAATTATAATTACTGTCCTTGTTGTGGAACACGTTTAGCTACTGCACCAAGAAACGCTAAATGTAAACGTCAATTTAAAAAGAATGTAGGTAGATATTAAAGATGGTTTCAAAAACAGATCTTAAAATAATGGAAAAATTGGATAAAAAGCAACAATACTATGAAAATGAAATTGAGAAAATACAAGTAGAGAAAAAATATTTCTATAAAAAATGGGGGTTTGACCGTTAAGCTTTAAAGCTTAATTAACGGTATGAGTGACATAATTTCCTTCAAGTATAGTGGTGACAAAGACCAATATAATAAATTCAAGGCAGGTAAAATGAGTGAGGGTATTACTATGGAAGAAGCCTTTAGCAAATACATTAACCAGGAATTGACTTTAATTTCTCATGTCGAAACTGATAAAAATCAAACAGCCTCAAAATATGCTGATGATTTAAGAGATAAACTATTGAATGAAGATTTATCCAATGTTATGATAAAAGGATCATACCATGTCAATATTGATGATATGGAATTTATTCAGGCTACAACACATGATATAGCAAAAAGAGTTAGGGATTCTGTTCATAGTGCCATTGAAACATATAGTGTTAAAAAATGGGCTACAAGCAAAGTGGACAGTATGTCAGATGATATACTAGCAGAAAGAATATCAAACATAGCAGGTGGAGCAGAACAAACTAAAGAAACCATCATCAAACAAGAAATGACAAAATACTATCTTAGTGATTTGGATAAATTTCACGAAAGAGTTGATGATGTAAATGTCACATTCACTTGCACGATTCCAATTATTACTTTGTCAGATTTGAGGGAAACTGATCTTGGCAGGGTAATTCAATTTGATTGTATTATCATAGGTCAAACACCAAAAAAGTTAGACATTGAAACAGGCAAATATATTCAGAATGTACTCATACAGGAAACTGAATCTAAAGCAAAAAATAATAATCCAGTTATGATCAAGGCAGTATTACATGGTGACGACACCAACAATATTGCCACAGGTCAAACAAAAAGATTGATTGGTATCTATTCGACTCAAGAGCCAAAAAATGGCACTAAGGTTGAATCAGAAAAAACATTATACATAGATACAATGTCAATTCAAGAACTAGAGGAAAAAGCAGAAGTTGAGCTAACACCACAGGAATTAAAAGTAGCCAAAGAGTTTGCAGAAACAGAACAGGAAGATTATATTAAAAAATTAATTGCCTCATTTTGTCCAAAGATATACGGTAGAGAACTAGAGAAAAAGGCATTATACCTAGCACTATTAGGTGGATCAGATTTTGAAGGATATAGAAAAGAATCACATCTAATGTTGGTAGGCGAAGCAGATACAGGCAAGTCAGAAATGGTCAAGTTTGCTAATCAGGTTGCAAGTAAATCATCTATGATAGATGGTTCAAATTCAACAGGTGTTGGTATCTTGTTTGCATTAGACGAATATGATGGCATGAAAATACTTAGACAGGGTGCTATGATTATGAATAATGGTGGTCATTTAATGGTAGATGAATATGACAAAATGCCAAAGCAGGAACAAAAGAAACTAAACGTGGCTATGGAACAGCAAAGAGCCAAGTATAACAAGGGTGGTCACATGGGTGATTCAGAATGTAAGACAACAGTAATTGCTAGTTGTAATCCAGAAGCAGAAAGATGGAATGAATCTAAAGACTTAATTGACAACTTGCCTTTTGACGCTAGTACAATATCAAGATTTGACTTAATGATTAGACTAAAACATGATACAGGTGAGAACGAGATTAGGGCAAAGATGGCTCATATCACTAAAAATAAAAGAGGTGACGTTGAGCAGGTTGCTAATCCTAAATGGGTTCAAGGTTTGTTAAACTATCTAAGAAAACTTAAACCAACATTTAATCAGGAAGCAGAAGAACTACTCATCAATAGATTTGTAGAATTTACCCAGATAGAACAGCAAGACGGATCACTACAAATTCAAACAAGACAGATGGAAGGAATACAAAGACTATGTGAAGCATGGGCTAAACTACTATTCAAGACAGAAATTGACACAGAAACAGTAGAAGATGTGATTAAATTCTACCAGGAATGTATATCAACACTAGGTATGAATGTAGAAAAAGGCATATCTCAAATGGATCTAAGAGGACACAGCACAAACAAAGAGGTATATTTTGAGGATTGTTTTAGAACTTTGGCAAAAGAAGATAAAGATGGACACGTTGACCTTAAAGATTTGGCTAGTGAGTTATTAGAAAACCAAAAAATGTTTTATAGTGACGACATGGTATTAAGATACATTGAGGCAAGGAAAGTCAAAGGGTGGTTATATGAGCCAAAGGTGGGTGTACTAAAAAGACAATGATAGGCAAATGCCAAATATGTAAAAAACAAAAGGAATTAATCGTAAGCAAGTTATTTTTATCTCATTGTTGTAATGATTGTATTTATGGGGGTATAAGTAAAAATGAGGAATAAGAAATTTTGTAGAGGTTGTAGGGTGGAACTGTTAATTGAATCTCAAAGAAGGATAGGGAAATGTCCTGAATGTGAATTAGAATAATGAGCTATATGCCACAAATAAAATCAGATGTTCATATTACACCTGATAATATATGGAATTTAATTAAAGGTAAATGGGGTTATGACAAAGAAGATTTCTTTGATCCATGTCCTGTAAACCCAAAACATGACGGATTAGAAATTCAATGGAAAAAGTTAAACTTTGTAAATCCACCATACTCAAGAGAAAAAGGTAAAAAGAAATCACAATTAACATTATTTGTAGAAAAAGCATTAGAGGAAAAAGGAACAACCATCATGTTATTACCATCTAAAACTGACCAGGATTGGTTTCATCAGATTAAACATTTAGACATACTATGGATAAGCAGAAGATTAAGATTTAAGAATAACATAAACCATGCAACACAGCCACATTTCTTAGTAAAGATAACAGGTGCAATAAATGACTAAGCATGAAACAATAATTACCATTATAAAATGTGATATATGTGAAAATCCTAACATAGAATGGCGTGATGAAAATGATCTTCATCATTTATGTAAACAATGCTATTATAGTAAAACAGGGAAATAGTTGTAATGGGCTTATTTACTAACTTTATCAAGGGATTAAAGAAATCATTTGACGGTAAAGACCATCTAAGAGAGATTTATCAATGTGCTATATGTGGCAAACCATCATGGTCTAGTTGGTGTCAATGGTGTGAGTTGGAATTTCAACACAGGATTTCTAGAAAATGATAATAGAAAATAAAATAGCAATAGGATTCTGGGCTGTAGTTTGTATATGTGGTGTTATATTTGCATTTATTGTAGGTGGTAAATAATGCCAAGAGGCAAACAAAGTGGAATATCCTATGGTCAAAAGAAGCAGTATGGTCAATCAGATACAGCACAACTTATCGCAATAGCCTCATACCTAAGAAAAAAATACAAGGTAAAAGTAAAACGTGAAGCATATCTTATATTCAACATTGACAACAAACTAATCAAGATCAAGGAATATGTAACAAAGGCTGATCTTAATGATTGTAGTGTCAAAAATCCTGACTTATTATGGATTGACAAATACGGTATGTGGATAGTAGAAGTAGATGGTGCTGTCCATGACAGGAAGGTTGAGAAAACTAATCAAAGAAACGAATTATTCAGAAGCAATAACATTAAACTTGTTGTGGTCAATCTTGCAGATTGTAAGGAATTAGAGCTAGATATTTATGAATACATTGACAATGAAATATTGAGGTTGATAAAAAATGAGTAAATTAAAAATTTTAATTGGGTGTGAATTTTCAGGTAAGGTAAGACAGTCATTTAGAGATATAGGGCATGACGCTTGGAGCTGTGACACTATTCCAAGTGATGATAATTCACCTTACCATATACAAGATGATATAATGAATCATTTAGATGATGGGTGGGATATGATGATATGTTTTCCACCATGTACTCATCTTTGTGTTAGTGGTGCAAGATGGTTTAAAGATAAAATCCCAGAACAAAAAGAGGCATTAAATTTTGTAAAAACACTTTTAGATTGTAATATTTCTAAAATAGCATTAGAAAATCCTGTTGGTATAATTTCAACTAGAATAAGAAAACCTGATCAAATAATACAGCCATACGAATACGGACATGGTGAAACAAAAAAAACTTGTTTATGGTTAAAAAACTTACCAAAATTAACACCTACAAACATAGTTAGTGGTAGAGAACAAAGAATACATAAAATGCCACCAAGTAAAAATCGTGGGAAATTAAGAAGTATAACTTATGATGGAATAGCAGAAGCTATGGCAAATCAATGGGGTGGTAAAAATGAGTAAGGGTTTGTGCCATGTATGTTTTTCGTCAAATGTATTAGTTACTTTAGTAGAGGATTTACCAACTTGTGATAGTTGTATAGCAAATCCATCATCATAGAACTAGACAAAAAAGACACGATAGTACATTGGGAAAACTTATCAGATATTCATATTGGAAATACCAACTTTCAAGAAGATTTGTTTGAAAGAAGAATCAAGGATATTTTAGATGATCCATACAGATTCACATCTTTTGGTGGTGATCAACTTGATTTAATACTGCCAGGTGATCCAAGATTCAAAGATGAGGCAGTTGGATTAAGAACTTTAGCAGAGCAACAAGATGAGTTTGATGAGAGGTGTTCAGAGTTATTTGATGAACAAGATTATTATCTTAAACACTATGGCATGGAAAANATATGGTATTNNCAATGGGGAAATCACGAATACAAGTCAAGAGTAGTAACAGAAGGTGACATGAAAAGATACTGTAAAATGAGAAATATGACATTTTTAGGCTCAAAAGGTTTTGTTAGACTAGACATTAGATTCAAGGATAAGTCAATGATGAAAAAGACATTGTTTGTAAATCATGGTGCAGGTGGTGGTGGAACATTACGAGCATTAGAAAATCTTACGGTAAACTGTGAAGCAGATATTTATCAGATGGGACACTTGCATGATCCAATGGGTATCAAGCGTGACACTTTTTTCTACAATGATAAGAAAAATTCATGGGATTCTAAGGAACAAATCCTAGTAAATTCAGGCTGTTTTACATCAGCAGTTAGAAATAACGTTGATCAATGGTTTGAACAAAAAGGCAACAAACTTCAAACTTCCAAGCCTGGAACATGGACAGTCAGCCTTGACGCTTACAATAACAAGGTCAGCCAACATGGTTAATTCTTAATTAAAGATTTCATAAAACAATATTATGCCTATGAGGATAGACCATGATATAGGAATTTATAGTGATCATTATGCCATGATTTTAAAATGGTATAGCCTAGCCTTTAAGGACAAACACCCATCAAGAGATGATGAAAAAGCCTACAATCTTTTCAGGGTAATCTATGAGGACATACTAAGAGAAGATAAGGAAGATTATGAAGATGATGAATGACTTAGACGATACAGTATATCTGATTAGCCTAGTCACAAAAGATGAAGAATTAACAGGTATAGAATTAGAGCATTTATTCAATATGCTAGTAATACTATATGATGAGTTTTCCGAGTGAGCCTGACTTTCCAGATTGGTATGATAATAATCCTGACTTTGATGATGATGAAGATTGACCTAAACTTATTAATATCGGGTTAGCGTGACACTTTGTATGACTACCGATTTATGGACATTGAACAAAATTTGTCAAAAACATGGAATGTCAGAACAAAATATTTCATTAATTTTACAAATAGTTGAAGCAGGTGGGTTAAATGGTAATGTTTTAGATGAGTTTGGTTATAATATCACACCAAAATTACAAATTTTATTAGATGATTTAGTAGAAGCAGGATTTTTAGGTAAGGATTTTACAGATGGAAGGTGACTATCTTTTGAAATATGCAGAAAGAAGATTAAAGATCTCTACTAGAAGATTGGAGCTTGATAACTAATGGCTGAAAAATCAACTTTCCATGAAACAAAGGAAGTAGTGTCAAGATTAAGAGAGCCAATTAAGATCAAGTTTGTGCCTTATGCTACAACAAAACTAAGAGGACACCAACTAGCAATAGAAATGAACATGAATGAATATGACATAGACAGAATGAAATCTATAATCAAACCAATAGTTGAAAATGGTATAGATATAATTGAAAATGATATGAAATCAAAATATCTGGGTTTAATTGAAGTTGAAAAAGATGGTTAATCTTCTGTCAAACCACAGCAAAGACAGATGTAAGAATTTACTTGCATTTCTTTCATAGGTTCGTTACAATTCTCACATAATTTTGCGTCATGTATTGTAAATACTTGGCTCATTTCTATCATTATTTATAAGTTGTTATCATATTTAAGTATGTTCAAATAACTTTATTAGTTACTATTTATAAACACTATATATAGTGAGTGATATTGAATTTCTCAATAGTCAATGGCGTGACACTCTCAACGAATTTAAACAAGATTATGAGAAATGGGAAAAACATACACTCAAAGATTATCTAACCAGGTGTGCAGAAATCGTAAATAACCAAATTAAATATAATATGATTGATATTAAAGTAAATGGGATTAGTTCTTATCTATACTCTCAACTTAATAGAGAGGGTATAACGGTTAGTGACCGACATATACAAAGAATTTTACCTGATGATTTTAAGAGGAAGTATAACAAAACCGACCAAGAGTCGGAATTAACTGAACAGAAATGGAAAACTATTGAAACAGATGATCCATCAATAATAATAGAAAAGAATCAGTTTAACAATATTAAAATTAATGGTGTAGAGCAAAGGGCAAAAGAAATTAAAAAAGAAACTACGCAACAGCCATTAAAACCAAAATTGAACAAAGATACAAGAGAAATAATTTATCTCAAATCATGTAGCAAACTAGCAAACAAATTCCATCTAACCTTTGAAACTCTGATAGACAGATACAACAAATCTGATGAGGTTCAGGAAATCATTGATAATGAGATAGGCAACGTGGAATTAAAGCTAGGTGAATATGCAAAAATGTGGGCTAACATAGAAAACTCAAAAGGCATGGTGGATTTAAGGCGTGACTTTGGTGAGTATGAAAAAATCATGGGAACATTCATGATAGAAACAGGTGAAACTATTGCTAGGATAGCACAACTGATGGACTATTCAGAGAAATATGGCAGTATAGGGCTACTAAGAGAGCCAAAAGTTAGGGCATTTTTTGAAAGAGAGGACACATATCCGTTATACTTGCGTTCATGTCCAAAGTGTTTCACAGATATTAGTCACGATATGAATTACAATATAGCCTTGTATCGTGCCTCAAAAGAATTAGGCATAGATATTCCTGTTATCAAATACAATTAATACTCATATATACTGCAAATTTAATCGATTATTATGTCAGCAGGAAATCTAAGATACTATGCTCTTGGTGCTTACACAGGCTTAATTGCTTTGTGGACAGCAACAAATCAAATAGCATTAGACGATACAACAGCAGTTGCTTTACTAGCTCCAATAGCAATAGTCATTGGTGCAGATTATATTAAGCACAAAAACGAAATCAAAGCCTAAAAGTATTTTTTTAGGTTCTATTTTTTATCTTTATTATGAAACCTGGTTGTATTATTATCCGTAATGATCTTAATGGTGAGGTCGAATTTGT
>JGI24006J15134_10002370_pt1 | contig 10399 bp, 20 predicted proteins | sample LinPmetageLP53_FD_15134 | JGI IMG/M metagenome (IMG submission 15134) | reverse complement strand
CAGCAGCACTGTGGGTTCCCGCTTCGCCGATGTCCATGCCTGGAAGGCTGACAAGGAGGGGCCGGGGCCGGAGTCGGAGTCGGAGCCTGAGCCGGAGCCCACACCGGAGCCGGAGCCCACGCCTGCACCGGAGCCGCCGACGCTTCAGGCGTCGATCCGCGCTCTCCTGGCAGCGATGTCCGCTGAGAAGGTCGAGAGCTTGGCGATCAACGCTGACGGCACCGTGACGGTGAAGCGGCAGAAGATCCGGGTTGAGATTGTCGAGGAAACGCTGAAAATCTGATAGGTTGGCTGCATGAGCAGCCTACCGTCTGGAGTGTCGAAGGGTAGCCGGGTCGTCTTGACCCCGGCTATTTCTGCGTTTGTGGCCGATTTGCGGGCTAACCTACCCTCGTCGGTGCCCATGTATCTGACGAGCGGCTACCGCGACCCGTCCGATCAAGCGCGGGCGATGGGCGAGAAGATTCGGCTCGGTGAGAGCTTGACTCGGCTCTACCCGGATGATCTGGCGCGGGATGTGACCGCCGCCTATCCGGACCAGTCGCGCATGGCGGCAGTGATCGCAGGCTACGCCGCTCGGGGGAAGGGCTCCAGGCACCTCGCCGGTCTGGCGGTGGATCTGCGCTCGCGCAACCTGACCAGCGCACAGATCCAGCAGGTGCTCTCGACGGCGAAGCGGCTCGGAGCTACCCAGGCGATCTACGAGACAACCCCGGCGCACATTCATATCGGCATACCGGAAGGCTATCGGGGAGCCGCTGGAGCCTCTGTGGCGCGTTCTGGGCGCTCCAGAGTGCCAGCGGACAGGGACAGGCGCTCCAGCGGCTCAAGCGAGCTTGTGTGGACGGCAGGGGCGACCGTCGCCTCGCTGGCAGTTGTGGCAACCGTCGCCGCGCTGTATAAGGGATAGGCGAGGTATGCGGTGACATGGACATTCTGGGCTGACTCCAGCGGGTACTACCTGCATCGACTGGCGAGCGGTGTGATCGCTTTTGAAGCGATAATCATCCTGGGAATGATGCTTCTAACGTGGTTTTACCGTCGTGATCTCATCCAGAGCCGTGCAGCCGTCGGATCGGTAGCGTTACTCGTTTTGTCCGTTGCCTTGGATCGCACATTTGCGACAATCGGTAACCCATTGGGTCTGACCGGTATCGGATCCGTCGCTTTTTTTGGTGCCGTTGCCCTGATCTCCGCTGCGAAGTATCACACAACGCTGAAAAATATCCCAACACCCGCAGACATCCAGAAAGCTCGGATGGAAGCGCACGAAGAAGCCATCAAGGCTCTCCTACTATCCAACGCGCTCACCGCAATGAGCGGCAGGCTCGGAGAAGCGGATAAAAGGTTGGAAGACAACCAAAGGGAACTGTGCGTGCTTCGGGGATACTACTCAGATGAGCGAGAGCAATGACAGCGTAGGTAAAGTACACGATATCGTCTTAAAGTCACTGGACAAGATTGATCGCGTAACGGACCACTTGCGCACCGACCTACAGAATGTCCGTCAGGAAGTGCAGGGCATGGCTGTGGAGATGGCGAAAGCAGAGGCCATTCCACGGGAGCTTGACCGGCTGGACGGACGGGTCACGGACATTGACGCCAAGCTCGCCACACTGACCGCAGAGCAGGCCGCAGCGTCTGCCGTGCAGGGGCGGCTGGAGCGGTGGCTACCGTACCTCCTGGCTATCGGTCTGGGCGGCAACTACGTGCGGGACTTTGTACAGGCTGATCCGGTCGTGCTACAGTCCCCGGCAAGTCAACCCGTCGGGGAGTAATCCAATGTCGTACAAGATCGAAGTCAGGAAGAATGGACAGCGTTACGGGGAATTTGGTCCCTACAAGCGCAAGTCCGACGCCGACGCCGACGCCAAAGAGCTACGACGGCTGGGCTCCGGTGTCCGAGTCTCGGTTGTCCAGGACAAACCGGTGGATCTATCTTATTTGGAGGGCGTTCCCCTCAGCGACCAAACGCCATTTGAGCGGAGCCTAATGGGCATGTTGAGGGCGGGGGATTATTCGCGCTATGGCCGGGAGGAAGATCGGCGGGGTGGCGGCAAAGGATATACTCGCCAGGACGCCGCCATCGCGCTGGATTTCGCCATGGCTGGAGGGGGTGACTTTAGTGATCTCGTCAAATACTACCAAAGACACCACGACGGAGACATTTACGGGGACGCTGAGGGCATCATAGAGGAGCGAATAGGTCGAATGATCCGCGCAGGTGTCATCTCCGCGAGAGCGGAGGACGGCGGCTACGGGATTATGATTGACGCCCCTCGGTCCAACCCCCTGACTGGGTATGAGCGCACCAAGGCTATGCTCAAACGCGCAGTCAAGCTCATTGACGAAGGCTCTCTTGCTCAGGCTGATTCCCTCATTCGTGAATCGGGCGCAAGTCGCGTTGATCTGTCCAACATTTTGGGCAGCAAGCGCATGAAGAAGATGGCGAGATTTGCGCGGTCCTCCCGGTCCAACCCACGCTCCCTTCCGCAAGGAGCGTTGGACCGGTGGTCACCAAGCAGAAACTCGTTGCCCGCAGTATGGGTATTCTTTGAGATTGATGAAAAAAACGGAGGATACACCGGACGATACTGGGTAAATGAGCCTGCCGAAAATGTGCCCATTGCAACCAAGAGCATGACCGCCCCTCAACTGAGCGCCTTAGAGCGGGACAGTCAGTGGACAATGATGAAAGCCTCCCGGTCCAACCCTGGGCACCAGTGGATCCAAGAGGTGCAGGAGGAGATCGAGGAGGACGGCACCGCTGGCCGGTTCACTGCACAAGCTCGACGCGCAGGCTACGACAGCCCAACGGCGTTTGCCCAGAAGATCATGCACGAATGGCGGGCAGGGCGAAAGCGGGTCTGGAACAAGCGGGAAAAGCGGTGGCAGAAGGTCACTACGATGACCATGCGCCGCGCCAACTACCTACTGAATACCCGCCAGCGGCGCAACGGTTGAGGGTCGGTCACTGTGCGGTCGCGCAGACCTGGATCGAAGTGAAGCCGTGAAGCCCTTCATCCACATTCCCCGCCCCCAAGAGTACCCAGGACACCCTCTGGCGACGGCCCTGGTGATGAGCGCCCTACAGGGAGTCGAAGTGGGCCGCTATTGGGGGTTCAACACGGCCAAAAAAGACAAGCCGGTGCTGCTGGTCAAGCGGCTGTCCTCGCAAGAATTCGCGCTCGCCGTGATCGGAGCGGGTAGAGAAAAGCGGCTGGATCTGGTAAATACAGCCCAGGCTGTCTCTGACACGCTTGCCCAACTCAACCCCTCAGTCAAAATCCGGTTTGTCCCATGAAGTTCAAAGGCTCCTCCGCCCAAGAGAGATTAGATGCGGCGCTACCCGCTACGGATCGGGCCAAACCCTACCTGCCTTATCTGCTCTTGGGTGTGGGTATTCTGGCGCTCTCAGGTGTGCTGGGCGAGGATCTGAGCAGGACACGGAAGAAGCGGACCAAACGACGGAAGAAGCGGTAACCCATTACCGGCAAAAACAACCTTTGAGGTATACAATGGCGAAAAAGAAAGGCAGTCGATTCAGCAGCAGTAATGGCTTCACCCCGATCACCGTCGGCAGTCGGCGTTCTGGCGCGACCAGCAGCGGGGCCAGTACCCGCGCCTTCAGCATGTTCACCCCCTCCAGTGGCTCCAGCAGCGGCTTCACCCCGATCACCGTCGGCGGCAAGCTCTCGGCAGCACAGGACGGCACGCTCTACTCGACTCAGCAGGCAGCGACGGCGGCGGGCTATGGGCCGACTGGCGACTACGCCAGCAAGGCTCAGTCGTGGATGCAGCGGGTGGCTGCTCGTCGCATCAACCGGCGCTACATGGGCGGCGGCATGGATCAGGGCTACACCAGCCTGCTCGGCTACTACTACCGGGCTCGGGCTCGGGCTGGTCTGGAGCAGATCGCCCCTCAGCCCACGACGGTGAAGGAGATCGTGCAGTGGCTGTCTCAGCGTCCCGGTGACGACGACTTCCGCCAGGATCGCGGGGCCATGTTNACGGTGATCTTCANGAAAGCCGCAAAAGAGGCAAGAGCAGCCGGTGATTCGGATAGCGAGGAAACCCTGGTTGACGCAGCCTCCAAGGCTCGGAAGATGGCTCGGGCGCAGCGTCGGGCTCGTCGTCAGGCGGCAGCGGAGGGATTCAACGAGTTTGCCACCGGTCAGTACGATGAAGACTTCGGCTACACAAGGAATCCCTTGGTTCCAACATCGTACCTCGACAAACACGCCAAGGCTGCGAGGGACGCTGCGAAGAAGAATCCTGATTTCGATCTCCAGGGGATCGTTGAGGATGCCCACAGCAGCTTCCAGATGGCTCCGGTGCCGCTCAAAGCAGCCGTGGTCCTCGGTGTCGCCTACGCTCTGAAGAAGATCCTGTAGTGCCTCAGACACTCTCCAGTATGGCGCAGGGCAATTACACGCAAAAACAGCGTCAGATGATGGATATCATCGAGCAGGAGTTCAATTCTGCCGGGTATCCTCGTTCGGCGGCGGCAGCGGCTATCGTCAATGCCATTGCGGAGAGTGCGCTGAACCCGGCTATCGCCGGGGATGGCGGGAAGTCGGTGGGGTTGTTCCAGTTACATGAGCGGGGCGGCGGCAAGGGCATGTCTGTTGCCCAGCGGCAAGACCCACGGCTCAATACCCGGCGCATCATCGAGGAGACTCGACGGGGCCAGGGCATCGCCTTCCAGCGTGCCGTCTCTGCCGGTGAGCGGGATGTGGGCAAGCTGGCCGGGATCTTCGCCTACTACGTCGAGCGACCAGCCGACAAAGACGGAGAGCGGGATAGGCGGGCCATAGCAGCCCGTAGAATCTTCCCGACACAGATCCGTGACTTCCGACCCTCTACAGCGTCTACGAAGCCCTCCAGGGGCTCCAGGGGCTCTCAGGGGCGCTCCGACAACAACGAAGTGATCTTCACGGCAGGCGCAGCCCTCTTGGCTCTTGTCGCCGTCGCAGCAGCCGCAGCAGCGGCCAAGGGTTGGGGATGATCTACGGACCAGACAACGGATGGTACTACCGGGTGACCGGCTCCAAGGTCGAGCGGGCCTTTCCCTCGACGGGACGGACCTGGGAGGAAGTCGCGCCAGGGACCGTCGCCCACCTGAAGATCAAAGCGATGGTGCCTGTCCTCGTCAGTCAAGACAAAGTGGTATCCCCACTTAAATGGGGAAAGGTGCTGGTTCTGCAAAGGCTTGCGGCGGCAAAGGCGGCGGAAGACAGCCGCTTGACCAGCAGCGCACCCTCTTTTCAGCCCTCCTTCTACTCGCCGCCCTCCACCACTCCCCGGCAGCGGCAGCGTCCCCGGCAGCAGGCGGCACCCCGGCAGCGGGACGACGGAGGCCGGTCCAGCAACGTCCCTGCCCTGGTTGGGGTCGGTGTTGCCGGTGTTGGCGCACTCCTTGTGATCCTCCGCCTCGTCTCCAGACCATAGCGGGAAAAAGCTGTGAGCAACGCGATCAATTCGATTCTGACTGGATATCAACTGGCGAGCAGCGGCGGCAGCGGCGATACCGTGCAGCCGCCCAGTCCGACCTCGCAGCTTGTCGGCCCCAGCACCACCTCGATCACCCACACGTTCGGTAGCTTCACCGACTCTGGCGGTGTCATCTCCAGCTACGTCGCTGCGATCATCGCCGCTCAAGGCACCGTCAGTGTCTCGGGGTCAGGGCTCGGTGCCTACACGATCACGCTTACGGGCGGGTCGAGCTTTTCGCTGCTGCTCAATGCGCGGGACGCCAGCACCAAGGTCGTCGCAACGGCTGTCCATGCGGTCCTCGCTCAGACCAACGGCAGCTTCATTTTCCAGAGCGCGAATCCAACCATATACCCCGAAGGTGCGAGCTTCCCCGGCTCCATCCAGACGGGCGGGACAAAGAGTTAAAAAATGGCACTCCCCACAATGCAGTGGAAGTACGTCGGCCTCCAGTCTTTCGGAGCCAACAACGTCGCGTCTGTCCTCGACGCCATCTACGCCCTCGGCACCAAGACAGCCTACGCCGATGGGGCCAGTCGGAGCCCCGGCAGTGCCTCAGCAGGCACCTACAGCCGGTTCCAGGCATCCGGTGTCACGGAAGCCGTACACGCCGTCCCGCCCACCTCTACGTCACTGGCGCAAAAGTGGATCTGGGCTGGCTCGGCGTCGAGCAAGAGCCCGCCGATGGCGTCACCGGACACCTGGACAACTGGCGATTTGTTGGTTTCCGTCAACAAGAACAGCGGAAACTTCAACGCCTGGGACAACGCTGCGCCGTTCACCTCCGGTCAGTTTTTCGGCTACTGGAAAGCCTGGACACCAGCGTCAGCGGCATCGGTGTATATGTGGGAGTGCCAAGAAGCCGTGATGATCGGCATCCGGCGAACCAACGGCAACATGCTCATTCACTGCCTCGGAGCTTTCCTCAATCCTGGCAGCGATCAGAGCACCGACGCTGAGAGTGACGAGCGGGTCTATGGCGTGATGACGACGGGCACCTCTGTGGTCACTACCATGACCGGCGCAGCCACCGGAAATACCGCTTGGTTCGGCAATGGGACGAACAACGGCAACTGCCATACGGGCATTTTCACTCCTGGTGGATCCACGCTCAGGGCTGGTCAGCGAAACCTGCAAATCTCAACGTCAAACGCCACCATCCCCCAGACCACCAGCGGTCGGTACGCCTTCAGCACCAACTGCATCCCCATCAATCTGGATTCGTCGCCAATCGGCGCTCTCCTCGGGGTCATCCGAGATACGGGCTTTTTCGGCTATGCCCAGACCGGTCAAGTGGTGTCCAATAGCGGTACGGATCTCGGCTACATTGTCGGCGAAAGCGCAACCGGCAACAACGAATCCATCATCCTCCTCCGCAACGCATAGGATTCGACATGACTACCGGACAAGAAATGTGCATCAACTGGGTGCGAGCGATGGTAGAGGCTGGGTATGTCTACACCGGGCTCCGAGTGGCGGAACCGTGGGCACAAGCCCTGGTAGATGGCTCCGATACGGTGGCGGGCATTGACCCGCTGCTGATCAGTGCGCCGAGTGCGGGCAAAGAGTACGAGATCGAATTCGTCACTGACAGCGGCAGCTACTTTGCCGTTCTCGTTGAGTAGGGAGCAGTCATGGCAGGACCGATCAAGATTGGCGGAAAAGGCGAGGCAAAGCCTCAGTTTACTTCTCAGCAGATCCTCGACTCGATCAAACAAGCTGGCTACGCCGCGTTTGAAGACGAGACGCCATACGATCTCAACCTTTTCGGCGTGCGGACTGCCGATACCACGGTCAACACGTTCAACGATTGGGTTGGCTGTGTCTATCGAGACGCACGGATGCTCTGGCATTGCGATTACTGGCCCGCAACCACCGATCCGGGGCTTTATTGGCTGGAGAACCCCGGCAACGTAAACGGTACGGCTGTGCTGGTCCCAGGTCAGTATAGAGGAGTTTACAAGCGGGATTTGCACAGTGGAAAGTACCTCGCATTGTGCCAGAGGAACGGTCCTGTAGATGTCTGGCGTGATGATTCCATGGATGGTGTGATCGACCCGGACAAAAGCCAGGTTTATAGCGGGTTTTTCGGCATTAACATCCATCACGCAAGCTACGACGGCACCAGCACCCAGGTCAATAAATGGTCTGCGGGCTGTCAGGTGATCGCTAATATCTCAGATTTCAACAGGCTTATGGAGCTTTCGGAGAACCAGATCGAGTACCATCCGACTTGGACAGCCTTCACGTACACCCTCCTGACCGAAGATCAGGTCATCCCACGGTAAGGGACAAATGATGTATACAGAGCAGAAACAACGGTGTGATGCTTGGGATGCAGGCAAAGAATGGGCCGAAAAAAGGCTTGCTCAAGGTTTGTCCTGTAGTACCGCTGAGGATCATCAGGGAGTCTCGGTCTACATGGCGGTTGTAGGGTCCAGCAAACGGGTGCCCGCTGAGATCAAGAAAGATCCCGTTGAAAACTGCGGCTGGGAACCTCATGGTGTGGACTGGTATCAGTGGATTCTCAAAGGTGTCTGGAGAGTGACCGATGGACCCGACAGGTCTGGTCCCTCCCCTCATGGGGGAGAGGAGTGGAAGCCCGTGATCTGCGCATCGACCGGCAAAAAATCCTATACAGTCATCGAGGTAGACCATGACATCCGGTGAGGACGACTACAGCGACGAGAACGACTATACAGCCTCTTACAATGCAGGTTACCGAAAAGGAGAGGGGGAGGCAAGGCTACCCCTGTCTCTGACGCTGCTGGCTGCTTACGGAGCCTACAAGCTCTGGCAGTCCCGGCGAGGCTCAGGATGCCCTGAGCCTACCCAGAACATCGGCGTGAACACCCGCAACCGGGACATCGCGATCAAGCGGTTCGACTATGGACCGCTCAATCCGTCTGCTCCGAGTGTGGCGTTCTGGGGCAAGATCGCCAAGCGATTCACCGGAGGCGAGGAGCCGACTGCTGCGCAGATCGCAGACGCCAAGAAGGCACGGTGTGGAAACTGCGGTGTGTTCGACATTTCCCCGGTGATGCTCAAGTGTATGCCGCCTGTGATTTCGCCTGACCAGTACGACTCGTTTGCCGTCGAGTCTGACGCTGTGCTCGGCTACTGCTGGGCGCACCACTTCAAATGCGCTTCGACGCGCACTTGCGCTACCTGGGTGCATGGCGGGCCGATCCGATCTGACGCCAACAGCCCCCTACTGCGGAAGTGAAGATGGACCCAATCACCCTTGGCGTCGTCCTGGCGTGTCTTGTGGCCGGTTTCGGGGCGGGTTGGGGCTTGCATCCTGATACAGCCGTGGAAGCTCTTGAGGCGCAGTCTGTGGCGCTCTCAGAGCTACAGGAGGGACAGCGCGCCGTGCTGGAGCAGGCGGGCAAGCCTATCGTCATTGATGCGGAGCTTCGCAGCACGCTGGCCGAGGTGCCGGTCCAGTGCCGCGAGGACGCGGGCGGCGATCCCATGTCGGTGCCCTGCCAGTGGGCAACGTGCCTACAGTACGGGCAGAGCAGCGCACAAAGACCGGAGTGCCGGGAGATCGAAACGGCTATGGTAGTGTCTCTGAGGGTCGAGGAGTCCGGTAGTGAGTGAGACAAATAGCCCGAAAAGTAGCCCCCTGGGCGTGCTAACCACCAGCAAGCTGGCACAAGCAGCAGTGGGTGCGATCATGCTCCTGGCAGCGGGACTGGCTGGCGGCAAGGTCGTCGGCTTCCGCGTGGAGCCAGAGGGCTGCGCAGAGTGCCGCGAAAACCTCGCGGCTTGCGAGGCTCGGGATGATCTGATCATCGAGGCTCTGAGCAAGGCAGAAACCGCGCTGGTGCAAGCGCAAAGGCAGTGTGCTCCATGATTTTTGATCGCTGGTCCTACGCTGGTATGTCCGTCTCTCTGTTCTCTCTGGGCTTCATCGCCTCTACGGCCATTGCACTGGCTCAGGATAGCTCAGAGGACACCGTGGGCGCTCCAGAGAGTGAGGACACCTGTGAGTGCCCTGAAGTGCCTGTATGCCCCCCAGAGGGCTACGCTCTGGTATCCATGGAGGAGATCCACATCGGGGATGCCCTCCAGCAGATCCAGCAGGCGCGTGAAGCCATGGAGGTGAAATGATGATCCCCAGTCCCCTTGATCTGTTCAGCCCCGGAGCCGGGACAGCCTACAATCTGAGCAAGAAGTACCTGTCCGATCCGATCCGCCGTAGCCTCACCCCAGAGAGCTACTACGCCGAGAAGATTGAGGAGCAGCGGAAAAAGAAAGCCCGCAAGCAGACAATTGCGGCTGTGTCCACTGTCATCGGCGTCGGCCTGCTCGGTTTGGTTGTGACAAAGCGGGTTTTCTGATAGGCTCCGCGTGAGCGACGGGATCAGTCAGTAGTCTCACCGACGCTCATCAACCCTCATGCCTACCGACTACAAGGCACAGGACAAAACATCATGGCCGGAACTGCCAACATTTCTTCGTCGTTCGTCATCACCGTTGTTCCCTCCAACACCGCTGCCACCGTCGTCACCAACCCTGGTCGGTCCTTCAAGATTGTGGCGGTTTCTGCTACCAATTCTACCGGTGGTGCCCTGACTGTCACCGTCACTGACGGAAGCAACAACATCACGGATGGGGCTCAGAGCATCGGTGCCAATGCTTCTGCCTTTGCGGAGCTTGTTGCCGCCAATCTGGAGATCGCAGCCACCGAAAACCTCTCCGTGACCGCATCGGGTACTGGACTCAACCCCATCCTGATCTACTGTGTCGCAGAGGGCGGAGGTCAGGCCCTCACTACCGCATAGTCTCGATTGAGATAGCCCGAAAAAGCAGAGGATAAGTAGACAATGGCTGCTTCGATTTCTTCGACGTTCAATATCGTTGTTGACCAGACCATCGCGTCTGGTACTGCCGTGACCGT
>JGI24006J15134_10002365_pt1 | contig 10419 bp, 12 predicted proteins | sample LinPmetageLP53_FD_15134 | JGI IMG/M metagenome (IMG submission 15134) | reverse complement strand
CGGCTGACTTTGTAAAAACCACACCTCCCGGTGTACTTCCGCCAGAGTCTACAACAAAAGGAATTACTGCTGGACCAACAAAGGCCGCCTGGTCACTGGACCCTCGCGGCCCTGTTCTCATTAAATCATTCGCCATTTTATTTCTCCTTAATCCTTATATTGAATTTGTGGTGCTAATTTTACCCAAACATAACCAGTGCCAGTTCCGCCGATTCCAACGGTGTACCTAAGCTCTTGGCCAGACAAAACAACAGGGACTCCGCTTGAGTCATTCCCAGCGGAGTCAAATACCCAACCTGTGCTACCTTTACTTGTAGATACAGTNCCGCCTTCTGTTCCAGCAGCATAACCTGCTAGAANTGGGACCGCTCCTGCAACAACGTAATTTGTAGCTCCAACATTTGCATCATCAATAACAACAGCCCCGCCAGCAGCAGTATTAGTGGTTGCTGTAAATCCAGCATCTAAGATCCGAAAATTACGACCATTGATAAATGGTTGATTTGGAAAAGATGCTGCGGCGACACCACCATTAATATCGACTTCTGGGCTAACAAGGTAAACCGCACCTAGTTCATTTGAAATCTTGTGTGCTTTTTGAAAACTCATATTTCCTCCTTAAAAGGAGGGGGGCCAGAAGCCCCCCAGCTCAATTAAGTTGCGATAAGGCCGGTTGGGACTCGAATGTCCTCTTCACGGGCTTGGCAACGTGGGTTTTCGCAAACAAGTTCAAACTCATTGTAGGCATACGCTTGGAAAGCGAATGTACCAGGAATCTGCTTGAAGATAGAACCAGTTGAGGTATCCCAACCGTAGTCTCCGAGCTTAACCCGTTTCATCGCTGAAGCATCCATAATGGTGTAGCTGTTCAATGGAGCAGACCGTGCGGTCTCCCATGGAATCTGCTTTGCACCATATTGGTAAGCAATTGTCGTATGGCCTTTAAGAGCCTTAAGGTCTGTCTGCATGTATACAGGGTCAATCTCTTGGAGGTAAACCTGAAGCAATGAGTTATGTGAGAAGATCACAGGGTTCATTTCATCAATGTCTTTAGGTCCAAGGTCAGTCATCTGCATCAACAGGTTTGTAATGCGCCAGTGATTAAAGTCACGAAGAACATCACCATTACGCACAACAAATGAGTGCCATGGATTGTTCTGTGGTGCGACAGCAGTACCTCGGTTAATTCCGTGGTAAGTACCATTGTCGTTAATCGCATCAGCAAGACCAGTAATTGTATTACCCCATTCGTTGCCGTTTGCATCACCCTCTACAATGTAACGAGTTGCATCACCAGCAGGAATAGCAGTATCAACTTGGAATGTTTGTGCGGCTTGATTTACTACAGTCACAACACAACTTGTNCCAGTATTTGCTGCCAATTGAACGGCATTACCAATCTGAAGCTGCATACCAACCCGAAGATACCGACATCCAGCGTAAGCATCCATGTAGGTCTTTGTGTTAGACAAAGCAGCATCTGACTCTCGTTGGTTTGCTGTAATGTTAGTGTTTGCAGCTACACCAGCACCAAGTCCTGTCGCAAGAGCAAGCACACCAGAGTTAGGGTTAGTACCGGGAGCACCGGCAGATCCACCCCAATACTTAGGTCCAATTCGATTCTTGTGTGAGTTTTTGGCATCAGATACCAACTCGTCCATGATCTGTCGGTACATACCGGGTTTCTCATGGGCACGAATCAACTTAGGTCCAGTGATCTCCACAATGTCCATGTGGGGAAACAACCGAACAGTAGCCTCATCGTATGATGGTGGGTTGTATACAGGAAGCACAGGTGCTGCTGCTCCAGGTCCACCACTAACAAATCGACTACCACTGCCCTCAGCAGTTTTGTAAAGGTAGTACTGAGAGTCTCCTCCGTTCCAATCTTCTGTCGTAATGGAATCAATCCACTTTTCAACATCATCAACGGAATCAAGAAGCTTAATAATTACATCAGCATAGGTGTATTGAAATAAATCACTAAACGCCCCCGCTGACGACTGACTGGTCTTTGGCAATGCCATCGTATTCTCCTATTAATTTGCGCCTTTTTGGCGGCGCAATAAATCTTCAAGAAGATCTCCAGCTTCCTTCGCATTTTCAGGAGCCTTTGGAAGATCTTCAAATCCAGCAGTAGCAAACATGTCAGGAAGCATTGCTTTTCTATCTGCAAGCTCCCGACGCTTTTTGTTCTCTTCTGCTACTTTTGATTCTAATCTGTTAAACTTTGATACTCTTTCTTGAGCAATCTTTAATGCAATCTCTTTTACGTCGCCAACAGGCTGACTTAGAGCTTGTCGTCTTTTCACCTCTTCGGAAGCGTCAAGCATAATTAGTCTTTCAAAGTCCATAATGCGCCCAGACTCTGGGTGTTTTTCTTTGAATGACTTTAGTGCCCGATCAACCTCACGACCAGCGGTTTGCTGAAGTGCATCAGTTGCATACTTTTCAACCAACTGCATCCTTGGCTCTAACCTTTCAGATACCATTTTCTCAATCATGCCCTGAATAGAACTAGATTCAGTGTTATCTGAAAACTCAGCATACGCGCTGTTTTCAACAGGCGCTGTATTAGATTGAAGCATTTCAACTTGTCCTTTTAAATAGGACTCGTTTTGTTTTGCGTCTTCCATAGCCTTGTATGCTTGGCTGTAATAGTTTTGAAGCTTGGTGTTTTCGCCTCGCATCTCATCTACTGTTTTTTGCAACTCTGCAATTCTTTCGTCTGCTGTTTTACTCATTACCCTTCCCTGTTAGTTTGGCGTATTACCCTCTACGCCTAGTTGACCTGTAAACCCTGAAGCTATTGCGGGGGTCATTGCTGGCCCCTTCTGATCACCGCCCAAAAGAGCAGCAATGTCTGGTGCGCCACCAGCGCCGCTTGGTGCGGCTGGTGGCATATCCATTGGGGCTTGGCTAGGAGCAATAGCAGACTGATGTTGTGCTAACAGTGCTTCTAGTTTTTGCTGTTGCTCTGGAGTGTAATCTAAGAAAAACTTAGGATCTCTCATAGCTTCTAACAAAACGCCAATGTGTTTTTGGTGGTTCATCCAGGGCCTAAAGAAAGGCTCTTGGTTGTCTCTAACTCTAAGTATATTAATGTTGGCAACGGCTTTATCACCGGGCTCTTCAACATCTGTAAGTCGTGATGCGACAGGAGCCCCAAGCAATAGCTCTACAATTGCGTCATTTCTTGGGCTACTTTCTTGCAGCATTCCATTTGCTGCAAGTTGCATAATCGAGCTTCTTATTTGGTTTGGGTATGAAACTGCCGCTGAGCCGGGAACCATTCTAACATCAAGAAGATTAAACGGTGTCCCGTCAAACTCATAAACAGCAGCTTGCTGGTCAGACCCCATAAGCGCAAACCTATAACCAATAGGTAGGTGGTCCTGACACAAACGAACAAGGTGGGTCGCCTGGTGAGCTTGAGCGGCCTCAATCTCTTGAACTGTTGGGGCCATCGCGATTTGGTTTTCTTGCAACAGCCTATCTAAATAAGCTGCGCTGTCACCACGCGAGGGCGTTGATCCCCCAACAGGAGAAGACGTCAGACTCAGCGACTCCAAATCAGCCATCGCATCTTGTCTCATTTGGTACAAGTGCGGTGATATTTGGGGTGGAGTCATAAAGGTGGGCTTCTCTTCACCGTAAGGAACATACTCGTAGATCTCACCAGCGCGACCCTGAAAATTAGTATCGTTAGAACCGTGCGGTTTTAGCATGGGAGGATCAGCAGTTCTTTCCGCTGCTCTAATCTCAATATGCTCCACAAGGTCTAGTCTTTTTTGCGCTTGTCTAAGAACATCAACTACGCAAAGACCCCAGCCTCTATCTGTAAACTGCCGGTCTCTGTAAGTGACGTGAGGGTAGTCGTTATACGGTAACCCATCCACAAGTTTAATGATCTGGTCACCAGTGTAGACGCATCTAAATCCAGACCTATAATTTAGTCCTATTTTTGTAGACACAATTGGGGCGTGGTAAAAGTCCCAGACCTCTACCATTTTTTGAGCGCCATCGTTATAGGTCTCTCTTAGGCCAAAAGTAGAGTCTACTTCTCTAAAAAGAAAAGCGTCTTCAGATTCATAGCTAGAAGATAAACGCGACATATCTACATCTGGGAAATAAATTTCCATAAGGTCGTATGGGATTAACTTTCTTTCTGCGTAGTTCATGCACTGGCTAATATTTAAGTGCCGCCAATGAGGATCTGGGAAAAAGTTAAATGGGTGTACAGATCTAATCTTGGGAATCCCAGTCTGGTAAGACACTGTTTTCAGTGTTTTTTCTTCCATAAAAGGCATATCTACAAGAGATGGGTCATTAAACTCATCCACCATTGGGATGTTTAAAGTGGAGTATTCGGGCGTTTGCCCAGAGTAGGAGATCTCCTCCACAAACTCACCAGCATTTGGGTCCCACTGGGTGGCCCAAATGCCATTTCCAAAGATCATCATGTTCATCATAGAAGCATGTTTTGCGTAGATCGTATCTCTCATTTCCCAAAAATGAGAGATTAAACTATTAGCAACAAGAGCTTTCTTTCTAGAATCTCTCTCATTTGACCCTGGGATACACTCAGGCATCATTCGGGGAGACACTAACTTTGCATGGTATTTTCTTAGCTTGTCTTGAACTTGCGGATTGCTTGACTCAGCAGCACCTGCATTGAATGGCCTTTGTGTTCTAGGGTCATACTCAACATTTGTATAACCAGCAGCAAACGCAGCATTTTCATACCAACGATACTCTAGAGGTTTTCTAGCGTCTTGGTTTCTTTTCACACATTTTTTAATGTACTGAAGAACAGTTTGCCGGTCATTCGTTGCCATTTTTAGCCCTACCTAAATCCATAAGGGTTTTGAACGCCATATTGTGCTGATAAATTTGGCGGCAATGGTGGTGCTTGGTAAGGCATCTTTTGCGCTAAATACCCAGGGTCTGGAAGGGGTTGCTGTGGCATAGGCAACTCTTCAGGTTCATCTTCAAAAAAACCAACCAATGTGTTCCCAAGCATACCTCCAACTGAAGATGTCACTGCCCCACCAATGCCCGGTAGCACTGTGTTTCCTAAAAATCCACCGAGAGCGCTGCCAATCGCTTGGCCAAAGTTTTGCTCCATACTGTTTCCAGAATTAAGCGTATAGTCAGATGGGTTAAGCATCATTCCGGGTTGACTCCCAAAACCAAACCCCTGCTGTGGCATCTGGGGAGAGTGCATTGGCATTCCCATTCCATTCATGTAAGGAACTGGGAGAGAAGGTGTATTGAACAAAGTTGAATATCCGTAGCTCATGTTAACTCCTATCGCACTCCNCTTGGGTNAAACATATACATTGGAGCTTGTTGCTGCATGGGTTGCCCACCAAGCGGATTGTAGATATTCGGCTGTTGTTGGTTATACCTTTGATTAAGCATAGACCTAATTTGCCTTGATGCTCTTGAGGGCATTCTTACTGGAGGATCGAGCTGTCGGCTAGGCATAGGTCTTGATTCAAAATTTCTAAGGGGTTGACCCGGCACCGGCATTGTTAAAGGCTGGCTTTTCATTTGGTTATATGTGCCCATTCCAGGCATAACATCAGACGGATCTCCAATTCTTTCCAAGCCCCGGTCTATTGTGTTGAGAACTTTTTGAGCTTGAGGAGCTTGTTTTGGTGGCTGACCCGTAACTGTTTGCGGCTTTTGCACATTAACTGAGCTTGGACTGGGTTCATTAAACATCCTCATTAGCATCATGCCAAGGCTTTCAATCTCGCTGTCATTTAGCGAGTCAAGCTGTTCTGAAGTAAGCGAATATCCAGATTGAGGTTCAGTCATGAACCTTTTTGACCCTTGCTCTAACATCGGGTAGTTTTCAAAACGCCGCTCTTTTTCAGCCATAACTTACCTCTTTATCTATTTGTCCAAAAATTTAACATAGCATTAGAGTTAGTGCTCTTATTTCTTTTAGTATTTGCCTTAACCGTGGCCCGTAGGTCTGCAAATGTCAAGACTTTAGGCTGGGCCTCTTTAACTGGTTTTCTGCACTTTAAACAAATACCACCAGCTACCACTGCGTGTGGGCATTCTTTTTTTTCTTCAACAGGCTGGTACATAACGCTTCCCATGTAGGGAAGCTGTCTACTTGCATAAATGCCAAGCATTAAACAGGTAACCTCATCATCGTGGTACCGCTCTCCAGTAATTGGGTCTGTGCCATCCATAGCTTCAGGCAACATCCTGGAACTTTTTTTAACAAACACTTCAAGCTCTCTTAATGTGTTTGGGTTTTTAACCACGCACATCCCCTTTTTAAAAAAGGCAGTAGCGGAGCTAACTGCCTCTGACTTACTTCGGCCAGTCATTCTCCAACCTAAATACTTTGTTGGGGATTCATTTTGTATGTTGTCTGTGTTCTTGCGTCTAAAGATGCGGTGTAGCGGGTAGCACGACCGGAACAGGGCTAATGCTGCCGCTCCACATGAGTTAACCTCGGGTATCTGCCAAGCCATGTTATAGTAGGCTCCTAAAGCAATAGCTTCAGATGCAGACTCTTCAGGGTAGCACTTCTCTCTAAAGTGAGCGACTTGGGTAAGCTGATCACCACGTTTATAGACATGTATAACATTGTAGTCGCATTGGGCGCTTTGCCCTTCTGCATAGTCAGATGACACAATGTATTCTTCGCCTGGTATTGGGTCTTCGTATATTTTTATAGGCCCAAAGCTTTCGGGGACAAACGTGAACATATTCGGAGAAACGGTGTATGTCTCCTTATTAACCTGACTCATCATAGCGTCAGAATCAGGTTGCAGTGCCCTTCTTCCTTCCTTGGTGATCAACTCGCCACGAACAGGGTTAGGCTCTTCTTTTATTCTTTCCGACTGGTTAACAACCTGACTCATATCAAAGATCGTTAACGTCGAAGACATAAACGCTTCGCGCCAATGTGTGGGGTACTGGTTTTTAAATATCTTAGACTTACCGTCGCAACGATCTTGAATAGCCCACCGACGCCACTCAATCCAACCCATTGGGTTTAACTTTTCAGTCTCAGGCTCTTTATTCCACCGTGGGACAATGTGGTTTGTTAATAAATCAAACTCATCATCATCGAGGTTTAATAAAGACGAATACTTCTCTAGGCCAGTGCCATCTTTTCGAGAATGGCACTGCATCCAATCATAAAACAAAGCCTCGTTATCTTTAGCAGGCTCCTGCCAGCACTGTTGTTCATCATCTAACCAAGAGATAAACAGAGGCTCAAACTCAGACCTACCCGCTACAGCTTCTTCCCACAAACGAGAATACGAATCACCACGACTCTCAGCAGTGGTATCAATCACAATGGCCCCTGTATTCTTACGAACAGTAGGGAACATCTCTTTAATAATTGTGCTTTGATTACGGTACTTTGCAAACTCTGAGAGCAAAAGGTACTGAATTGTAGCACCTGTTCTTGCTAGCGGGGTTCTCTCTGTAAAGATCGAAATGGTAGAATTAAGCCCCCCGTATGGCTTAGCACCACCCCTTTCCCAGTTTAAAGTCTCTTGCTCAGGGATATCCCGTCTAAACTCCATGGGTTCTTTAAACGAACGAGAGTTACCCCAACGCTGGGGGCGGAGTGATGTGGGGTAGTTGCTATAGAATATATGGTTTCTTTTGTGGATCTCAGACGCCATATCATCTAATTGAGCGCCAACTACTACGTTTGTATTCGGAGTTAAGGAGGCTTGCCTATACGCATCCATAGAGAAGAACGTCGTAGAGCCAATACGACGTGCTTTACAGACAACAATGCGTAGAAACCCACGACTAAACCACTGTCGGTTTACAGCCTCTGCTATGCGTCTTTGTACACGTCTTAGTTTAACCCTGGCTATAGGGCCTTCTTCAGGGGCGATATAAAGAGGGGCTACATCGTTTTCAGCAAAGAAAGAGATGTCGGCAAGACAATCTCTTCTAAACTTATCAATGTGCTCATTCTTTATTGCCATACATTTTCTCTAAAGCTGAAGGTAGGGATGTGTCCTCTTCGCTACTCACAACCGAGTGTCTAATGCTCTTATGTAATGGCTCTGAGCAGATCAGACGACAAGCATCCCTAAATCCATCTTTAAACTGTTTAGATGCCATAAGTCTATCTTTTGGTGATAAATTGCTGTCNCTCATTATCTCCGCTTCTATCTTAGCAGCAGCGAAAGTAGCAGCAACTACAGCCCTAACAGAGACCCCATGGTCTCGTTCGGCTTCCCAAGCGAGCCCAGCAAACATAGTGTCCACAGTAGACTGAGGAAGATTACCCAGCTTAATCCCAAGAGTAACGGTATCCAATGCTTCATCTTTCTTTTTAGTCATTAGGATTCGAATGCAACTTGTAGCTTAAGGACTTCTACTACACTTTGTGCAGTCGTCCCTCCAGACTTTGAGGCGTAGTTTGGGCCATCTAACGAGTTTTTAAAGGTAACCACATAGTCAGTCCCAGTGGTGTAATTAGAAGACCCAGCCCGGTCCCTGCCTAAGCAAATTAGACTTGTGTAGATGGGAGTGCCCAGGGTTGTGTTTTGAATCTTAGTCACTTCTACCGGGTGAGAGGTTATAATTAAAGTAAAGCCTTCTCCTGTATCAATCTCAAAAACATTTACTGTCCCATCTATCGGTACCTCAAAAACAGTTTGCTGGACGTCAGATACTTTTATGTTTTTAAATTTCCTAAAATCATCAGGCAGCGATTGGAAAATGTTTGTTTCAGATCTGTTGCTTATTAAAGCAGACAGCGCCATGTTAAAATACTTTTGTACGGGTTCTAGTGCCACAATGCCCTCCTAGCATAAGCCTCTCACAGGCTTCTCTATATAGCTTGTTAATATACTAATATGCCCTTGGCCCTCTAAGGGAGCCAAGGGCATTATATATATATATACCTATAGAGGACTTGGTAGGGTGTCAACAAAAAAACACCCCCTGCAATTATGTCGGGAGATTTACATTTATTCATTTAGTACCCTAAAAGATCACAAGGAGGAAACATGAAACCAGTTAAAGTTAAAAGAGTATACGTGCCCAAACCAAGCGATGTGGCCCTAGATAATGTCGCTATGATCGAAAAGGAGCCCCATAGTGGCCTCTGTAAGATCGTGATGGATGATGGGGAGTACCATTTTGTAGGTGGGGGTATTCGATGCGCCCTAGAGGCTATTGCAGATGCCGAGCTTAACCATAGATTAGACTTCTTAGAACACAATGGAGAGGGATGGGAGTATTAGGTTTGGGTTTCTTTGGGTTTCTGTAGGTTTCTATAGGTTTCTATATAGGGAAGTTTATAAAGAGGTTGGCTACCCCCGTCGGGAGAGGTGTCTCCCTTACCGGGGGCTGTCCTGATTGTCCAAGCGCAGAGACCTCAATTCTCCCATAGTACATAGGGGGGAGGGGTTGGGCGTGTCCGGCCCCGCTACGCTAGGTATTCCAATCCTAATCGCTACGCTCTATCCCCAATCCTGATCGCTACGCTTTGTATATACCATCACCTCAATCCTCTTACGCACACGCACACGCGAGGAGAAAGACCGTGGCCCCTGCGCGGGGGGCTCCTTCGTCGCACCCCCCGCTTCGGGGGCAAAGGAGATTGTGATGAGAAATTTTATTATAGCGGTTGTGCCACTCGGGTTCTTGTGTTTTGTGTTCATGTGCCTAGTTAGTTGGGTATCTGCATTGCGTGGCCTCGCGGGCTAAAGGAGAGTATCATGGCGACTTACTTCGACAGAATGATGAAGTTCAACAAGACCGAGTTAGTGGAAATGTTGTGCGATCAAAGGGAAAGAGTTGATCTTCTAACCGGAGATATTGAGAATCACCTCGTATCTATCAATAACCGCGATGTAAACCTCGTTGATTGTCGTGAGAAGATCGACCTTCTTCGAGCAAGTCTCCGTGATGCCGAAAGATTAACCAGTGAGCTTAAAGGCACAGAGGATGATCTCAGACGCCACATAAACATCGTTGAACGGCAGCGTAACAAAGCCGAGCTATCCCTAGCTACAGAGCGCACCAAGACACGTAAGTACAAAGTGTTGTTCGCTGAAGAGATACTAGAAGGAGAAGAGTAATGACTGAAGAAGAAAGAGTAGAAGAGTTTATGTTCGCCATGCACGACACAGAACAGCATCCCCCTGTGGCAAAGTCTAGTGTGCCCAATGATAAAAGTCCCAGCTTTGTATACACCATCACCTCAGATGAACCATCTCTGCACTGTCCTGAGTGCGAACAAGAGGTGTATGACGGTCTCTATGGGTACGAGTGCGACAGGTGTGGCTTAATAGAACCAGTGACCTTACATGGGGCCGGAGCCGGGAACCTCGTTCGATGACTCACTTGCTCTTGTCTGATTAGCCCCGCAAGCGGAACTATCAGATCGAGTCTTCGTCTCGACCC
>JGI24006J15134_10002364_pt1 | contig 10426 bp, 8 predicted proteins | sample LinPmetageLP53_FD_15134 | JGI IMG/M metagenome (IMG submission 15134) | reverse complement strand
CTTTTTCTTTGGTCTTTTATTCTTTGCTTTAATTCTCGCTGCTTCTATTTGACCTGGTGATTTCGGTTTCGCTGGTGCTTTTGGTTTCGCTGGTGCTTTCGGTTTCGCTGGTGCTTTCGGTTTCGCTGGTGCTTTTGCCTTAGCATTAACTCCTTTTCTTCCAACTTTACACCCACCAGGAGTTGATTTCTCTTTTTTGCCTATTAAACAACCACCTTTATCTTTACCACTTCTCAATTTCGCTTTAACCATTTTATATAATATATTAATATTTTTTTACTCGTCCTTTCGCTTTTTTCTCCGCTATTGCTTTTTTCTTCCGTGCTGAACTAAGTTCGCCCATAGTTGTCGGTGTGTCTTTAGTTATTCTTTTTGTCGGTCTGAATATTTTATTTTTTTTCCCTCCGTAAGTTTTCTTGCCGTCTTGTGTTTTCCAATCTTCTTTATGCCACCGAGTAAGTCCAGTTTTCTTTGGTTTTGCTCCACTATAACCTCCGCCCATTTTTTTATATGCCTTAACTACCAAACTGGATTTATATGCTGAATGCTTCATTGAACTATATTTTGCCCTTGCTTTGGCGTATAACGCTTTATTTGTTGGAGTCGGCATTATTATTACTTAATATTTTTTTTCCTTTGGCGAACATTTCCTTCCACTTTTCACTATGATTAGCAACTTTTATTGGAAGGTGTAATATAATTTCTTCTTCGGTCTGCTCCGCTTGTTCTTCTTCGCATTTATCACACCCCAAACTATCACAAATACATTCTTCGGTCTGCTCCTCTTGCTCTTCAACAACTTCTAATTCAGGTTTCAATCCATACCAGTCGGTTAGATTTGCTAATTCACATTCCGCCATTATTTCAACTAACCCTGCCTTGTTTAATTTAGAAACTCCAATTATTCCGCTCTCTTTACATATCATTTTCAATTCAGAAACTTTCTTGGTAAATAAAAATTCTTTAATATTCATTATATTAATACATAACATTAGTTTTTCGCATTCCCATCGGTTTTTTCTTTTTCATTGGCATTTTTTTCGCTCCTTTTTTCTTCGGTGCTTTTTTAACTAACTTAGAATTTTTAGTATGTTTCGCTCCTGTATGTATATCTCCGTTTGGCATTTTATGGGTCTTCATTCCTTTTTTAGTTGCTTTAGTTTTCATTCGGTTCGCTTCAGTGTGGGTTTTCATATGGGGCATTTTATAATAAAATGAGAGAAAATAAAAATGAATTAACTACAAACTTTAACCACGAAATTTTGATTACTTGAATGATTATTCGCAATAACAACTCGGTAAAATTTGAATGCTGACGAAACTTGACTTGTGCCTATGTCTTGGAAATTTTCAGCATTACCACCAGTATTAAAACTTTGACCTCCATTCATAGAAAAAAATGTGGTATTATCTACTGACGCTTCAACAAAAGCATTATAAGAACCATTTGTCGCAGCAACAACAGCAAAAGCGAATTTATCAACTTCTCTTGGTTTAGTAAATGTTGTAGATGTCCCAGTTGAACCAGCACTTACTGAACCACTTAAAATTGTTGATACAGTCATTGCCCCTTGAACTGCTTGAACTGCTGTTTCTATATCTCCTAATTTTTGGTCTATTCCAGTCAAAAGAACTTCATTCGCCGCTATATCAGTTTTAATTGCCCCAGTATCAGCGTCTATCGTTGTAAGAAGAGCATTCGCAGCACTATGTAATACTTCATTTGCCGCTATATCGGTTTCTATTGCGGTAAGTGTTGTTTCTAATGTATCTAAATTATCGCTTAAATGGTCTAATTTACCTTCAACTCCGTCCAAGTGTCCTATTACATCGTCTTGTTTTGCTTCAGTTGAACCCCCACTCGCTGCGGTGCTCGTAACCCTAATTTCACCATTAGCATTAATAGTTGGAATCATATAGTCTCCGTCTGCTGCTAAATCTGAATGAGAATCTTGCCGAACCATTAGACACGGAATACCTTTATCCCCTGAACTATGTGCTAAATCTTCGGTTTTAATTGCGTCGTCTATGAGTTGAACTGCTGTTTCAATATCGTCTAACTTCTGATTTGTTGCGGTGTGTAATACTTCTAATGCTGCTATATCTGTTGCTATTGCTGTTTGTTTAACTAATGAATTATCTAACACTCCGTCCATAGTGGATAGTGTTGAATTTGTTGTTCCAATTAATGTTTCAACTCCGTCTATGTGTCCGATAATAGTTGATTGATTACTTGCTGTTGAAAATCCGCTAATATTACCACTTGAAATATTAACATTAACTTTATTTGAACCAACACACGCCTCTAATACATCCACACCTGTATCAATATTACCTAAGTGTGCCTCCGCATTATCTAACACTCCGTCAATTGTTGCGAGTGCTGAATTCGTTGCTGTTTGTAATACTTCTAATGCTGCTAAATCAGTTGCCATAGCAGTTTGTTTAACCAATGAATTATCTAACACTCCGTCAATCGTGCCGAGTGCTGAGTTTGTTGTTCCAATTAATGTTTCAACTCCGTCTATGTGTCCGATAATAGTTGATTGATTACTTGCTGTTGAAAATCCACTGATATTTCCGCTTGAAATATTAACATTGACTTTATTTGAACCAACACACGCTTCTAATACGTCTATTCCTGTATCAATATTACCCAAGTGTGCTTCCGCATTATCTAACACTCCGTCAATCGTAGTAAGTGCTGAATTTGTTGCTGTTTGTAATACTTCTAATGCTGCTAAATCAGTTGCCATAGCAGTTTGTTTAACTAATGAATTATCTAACACGCCGTCAATCGTGCCGAGTGCTGAATTTGTTGCTGTTTGTAATGTTTCTAATCCATCTACATATCCAGTTATAGCAGTGAGCGAAGTTTCAACTCCATCTACGTGCCCTATTATAGTTGCTTGATTACTTGCCGTTGCGAACCCAGTTATATTACCACTTGAAATATTAACATTAACTTTATTTGAACCAACACACGCCTCTAATACGTCTATTCCTGTATCAATATTACCCAAGTGTGCCTCAGCATTAACAATATCAGAAGCAATAGCAGTTTGTTTAACTAATGAATTATCTAACACTCCGTCAATCGTGGCGAGCAGTCCTTCTAATCCGTCTGTATTTAAATCAATTTGATTAGCACTTACAGAAGTTGCTTCGGCGACTACACGAAGTAATCCACCTGAGTTTAATTTTAATCGCTGGAGACCATTTCCTGCTGAATTTTCTGCGAGAACTATTTGACCTTGAATATCCGACATTTATATTAATAGATTATATTTTTTTTTTCTTTGGAGTTTTAGTTTCTTCTTCTGTGTTTTGTGGAGGTTGTTGAATAGGTGTATCAATTCTTAATATGATTGCTGAATTCTTTGATAGGTCAGGATTTGATAGGTCAGGATTTAATATTTTAACTCTAATATTATTAATAATTGTATCTTGATTTAATACTTGGACTAAGTCGCTTGTTGCTAATGGGATAAAATCTTGATTAGATAATGAGGTTTTCGGCACAACTCCGAGCAATCCGAGAGGGTCGCCTTTCGCTACAATATCTTTATAAGTTGGGACTAAATCACTTGTTATTAAATAATATCCAAACCGACTAAGTGTTGGCAACTCTTGGGCGGAAATCGGTGTCGGTTTTGATAGCACATTAATACAACTCGCCATATTATAAGGACTACCTGAATATTGAAAATGATTATTGGCACTATCACCCCCACAAAAATCTGTGGTCCATTGTCGCTGAAATGCTGTTCTCGGTCGGTTTGTATCAAAGTTATTAAAATTCTGTGGATTTTTCATAACAGCACTACCATATGCTTCAGCAATGCTTGTATTAGAAGGATTATTCTGAGTTGAGATTGTTGGGATAGTGCTTAAATCAACTTGTGTATCTGTTGTTATACCTCTTAATTTTCTATCAGTTGGATTTGTATATTGAATAATATTCTCAAAATATGCTGGGTCATTTAATTGTTCGTATGTAAATCCTAACTTACCCCATAAGGTTTTTGTTTTCCATATTTTCCTTGCTTGGACTTCTGAACTAAAAAATTCGCTGAATGACGCGTGTGGATTATAACTCGCTTTATCAACAACACTTCGTCTATCACCAAATTTCATAGCAGTTTCATAAGCAAAATTATGGACTATAACTCCTCCATTACGACTTAATGGTTTTTCATAAGATTGTCGCATTTTCTTTTGTAAGGTCGTATCACATTGTTCTCCAGTTATTTTAAAATTAATACTTTTATCTTTAGTAAATGTTTTATCAACTATGAATGAATATAATTGTTTTTGGTCTGTTGGGTCCATAGTTCCTCTTTTGTATGAACCGAAATCCAATACCTTACAATTCGCTGGAAAATCACTTGCTCCGTCAGAAGAAGTTTGTGTAATTGTTGCGTTGATTGATACTTTGAATAAATTACCTGAGAATTCACTTGCTAATTCGTCATACCTTTCTACGTTAGTTATTGTATTCGTTCCACTATTAGTTTTTCCAGCATACACGTCATTCACTCGGTCATTCACACCACTGGATACAGCAGTTGAACCATATATACTTTGATTATTAGACCAAGGTATATAATCTGCTACGTCGGTTATTGATTTAATACCTACAGCAACTTCTCCGCTATTAGAATTAGCATTTCCTTGTTGGTCGTGCGAGGCAATCCTATAACTTGAGTGTAAGTTATTGAGACTGAATGCTGATAAATCTGTATCATATTGAATATTAAATTCTGGTGCTCCTACTGAAAATCCCCTAATAATTTGATAGTCAGCAATTTTTTTCCCATTAGTGCCTTGCGAAAAGTCGTCGGTAAAAGCAGTTCCGTCTTCGTCAAAATTATATTCTCCGTTTGGGTCAGTTGGTGTTATTATTGAATTAGAAGTATATTCATATCTAACAATTTCATTATTTTGAATATATCCAACATATCCAAGTCCTGAGTCTTCAATTATATTTGTGGTGAAATCATATGTATTTGGTTCTAATTGGTTTGAATCTCTTAATCCAGCATAATCATAAGCACTAACAAAAGTATGGTCTGGGTAATTCTCAGACAATGTATCAGCGAGAAGTGGTGAAATTCTACTCTTTGCTACATTATCAGGTGGTGCTGTATATTGGATTGGTGTTATAACTTTAGTAAGTCCGTTTTCAGTTGAATTTAAAAGTCCATTCCATTCTTGTGCTATCAACGCTTCGGTGATAGGATTTGTTGGGATTTGTGTTTTATCTTTATATAATCCATTAAATTGATTATTTATAATAGTTATGAGTTGCTCTATGCCGTAAGTCCCTTTTTTAATAAAAATATTATTGGATAGAACAACTGGGGTCAGGTAATATTTTGGGTCTGTTGAAAATTCTACACCCACATTATTTTGAGATTTAACAATCACATTCTTAGAGGTTGTGCCTGTTGGCGTTGAGAAATCACCAATCGTACAACTATGTCCGTCTGCTGATACTTCTTTAACTTGTAAATTATAATTCTGATTTACTGTTTTTAGACCATTTGGATTAACTGCTCCGTGCTTAGACCCTTCTGTTGTAAATCTACACCGCATACCTGGAACAACTGCCATATTTCTTTCGTCGCTAACATTTGGAAAAGTGTTTAGTGCGAATATGCTAAATTGTCCGTTATCAAATCCATTTCCAGAATTTTTAATTCGCATTTGGTGGTCTCCAGTGTTTGTTGAATTCGCATTCATAATAGCAATTCCATCAATATTATCAATACTTGTTATTCGTGTTCCAGGTGCTATTCCAGTTGGACCTGAACCAGCGGTTGGACCTTCTATTAATGCCCCAGGTCTAATTAGTTGATTGAGTGCTGTTGAAAATTTAATTATATTACTGCCGTTTTCGGTATGAACCAATCCGTCAGTTCCGCCGTCAGCGACAATCCCATTCCATACATATTCTTGAGGATTTACAGTGCTACAATTTAATATAAAAGTTTGCTCTTTATCCCAATCAGGTTTAGAACTTAATATTAATGGTGCTCCGCTCCCTCCGAAATTAAATGATTCTAAGTGTTCTCGTGTTCCGACTGGCGGAGTCCAACCCCATAATTGTTCTCGTCCTGAATTCGGTGTTGGCGAGGCGTTATTTAGTGCCACATTATTTAATAAATCTAAATGAGTATCATAGTGTCCATTAATATTACCTCGTTTTCCTGCCTTTCTATCAATAACTCCTCCTATAGTTGGTATTGCGTGGTCTTGTTCTGAAATATAAGCATAATAATTAATGGTTTCGTTTATATCTTCCTCAATTTCTATACTGCTTCCTGTAATTCCTTTTTGATTAATAAATGCTTGGTGGATACTTACTTCACTTCCAGCAGGTGCGACTATAGTATCGTTTAATGAATAATCCCATATATTTGTTGTATCACTCTCCGAGTCTTGGGCGGAGAACCTATTAATATCTACATAGTAAGATTTAGTCGCCGACATATATATTATTAATATATTAAAATTTGGTAAATTAAAATTGCTTTATATAGATTCATTGCTATAGAAGCAATATAAATTAATGTAAAAATCATAATAATAAATAAGAAATTAACTGGATACCATAACGGAAGTTCCCTTTGGTAATTTTTTAACAACAACAACTCGCGAATGAGTAATGTAATAATCTACATCCACTTCACCTCTGTAATCAATTGCTACTTCAGACTGATTTTCAGTTGCGTCAGTGCCGTCGCCGTGTCCGTTCATTCGTGGTTTTCGTTTGTATTTCCATATTAATGGACTGCCAGACATAATTGTGGTTCCACCTCCAACAACAGCATTCATTCCATTAGAAAGGTCTGCTCCGAGCGGTTTGTATTGAGCGACTAATCCGTCTTGAATTGGTGCTAACCTCTGCCTTTCAGCATTAGGGTCATTATAATACATTGGGCGAGGTAAGATTAAATCTTCTCCCATAACCATAGACATTTGATTATAGAATGAGGCGTTGTTATATATATTTTGAGGGTATAAATCTAATCCATTAACTTCAACATTGTATTCCTCTTCGTCAATTCCGTGAATTGCTTGGTGTCCTAAAATCTTTCTTGCTAATCCCATTGAGTTCGGATTTTTGAAAGTCAATGTTGTAGCACCAGTTTGGTTATTATCAGCAGCACCACTAAGAGTAAGTGAGCGACCTTCAACATTAACTGCTATTACTGTTTGGTTGCTGGTAATAGCATTTGCTCCAGCTGGCAGAACCAGCAGAAGAAACTTTAGCACCGAATGAAATATTTTCGCAATTGAGTCCAGAGACCGCCGTTCCTTGAATCGCACTGGCACCAGCAGCAACAACTCGTGAGAATACTGCTCCGTCTTGTTTTCCAACATCCACAAATCGTTTCGCCATAACAATATTATGAACTTCTTTACCAGTTTGACCTAACCTATGTTCTACTTCTTGAGGTTCTTTAGAACTTCCAACTGCGGCGAGTTTCTTTTTTACAACAGCAATCTCAGGGAATTCAAATCTGTATCCGCCTTGTTTAGAAGTTTGTTCTAAATAATTATTAATTACCGACGAAGGTGGGAGCATATAATCAACAACGAGTTGAACTTCATTGAAACCAATATCTTGAGTTCCAGCAACATATGGAGCACCAGCGTCAGCAACACCAACATTAGAAGGGACGAGAACTGGAGTTTTAGCGAGATTGTAAGCATATTTATCAGCGAAATTCATTTCAAATTCTAACTGAATATTGTAGTCAGTGAATAAGAATAATGGAAGAGACCGACCCTTGAGGCAGGGGAAAATCATAGAGAGCGGAATACCATATTTTTCATTATCATTTACAGTATCAACAATTGAGAGTGAATTTACTTTAGCAGCGGCAGCACCATTTAACTGGGCGAAATCAACACCACTATTAACTCTATCATACACAATTGTTCCACGACCACTACACCCAGCGAGACTTGACCTAAATACTTGTTCTGCGTCAGTATTGTCTGCTTGTAATTCTAATGAGTTGCCTAAATAATGCCCTAATACATTTCGTCGCTGTAAGACTGATTTATTTAAATTTAACATTGCTGCGATTCTATCTACGTCCTGAGCGTTCTGAACTTCATAATCACCAATTCGGAGGTGGGCGTTTTTAATACACGACAAAGCACCACTCCAAAGATTTACTCTGTATTTTTCGTCAGCACCCTGTAATCGTTTTAATTTAAAAGTAAGCATAGAAGTTCCTTCTAAGAAACCAACATTCCGAATAGTATATTTAAATACTTTAGACAAATCTGTGGTTGCGTTGTTAGGTTCTACAGTTTCGGTTCTGATTTCCGCTTGTTGTGGCACTTCCTTCAATCCATAATCCAGTAATTCAGCAATAGACATTTTATATATTATTAATATATTTTATTTTTTCATTTTCTTTTTTTCTTGAAATACCTTTGGATTCTTTTTCTTCTTTTTTTTATGCGGTTTCGGTTTTTGTTTTTTTTCAATATCGTATTCTTCTTTTGGTATTTCTTTATTCGGTGGGTCTGCTTGGACTTCTCCGTCAAATATTTTTTGTGAATTAGTTTTTTTGTTTTTAAATTCTATATCAGTATATAATGAATTCCACGCTCTAAGTTCTGCTGGGTCAAATCTCTTAACTTTAATCTGTGCTTCCAGTGTATTCGGTCTCCTAACTTTTTTATGGTTATACATAAAAATAATAAATAAAAAAAATCAGTGGCAACTATCCATTCCCTTCTGTATGGTAAAATTAATAACACTTCCGCTCAATCCTTCAGCAATTTCATTCGTTTCAATATCTCGTATTTCTACGTCCAATGAGTTGAGGACTTGTCTATTATTATCTAAGTCTAATGTTTTCTTAATACTTGGTTGAAAAGTTCCAACAATTATATCTCCGCTTCCACTATTAATAGTTTTACTATCAGAGTAAGGTGTTGGAATATCGTGTAAAATTGGTTGTGAATAACCTGCTGCTTGTATATTATTACCTACCGACATTGCTTTAGACTGAATATTTTTATATGCCTTAATAGGTAAGTTCTTAATAAATACTGAATAACTCTCGTCAGTGTGTTGGTCTGCGTCAGTCTTCGTTATTCGCTGTGCTGTGCTTTCTGCCATATTTGGATTTAATCCTTCGGTTTGATTAACACCTAAAAATCTTGCCAATTCAGTAGAACATTTCATTTCATATTGTTGAACTAAGGTGATAGGTTTTGTGTTTGACGCTTGACCGCTCGGAGATTCAGAACCAGTTTTATGGAACCCAGACATTTTAATCTCCTCCCAACCTTCACCAACTTTTTGTGCCGAACACAATACATTGAATGGAATTTGAGAACCTGCCTTACCTGCTTTTTCATTATCAGTCCCAGTCGCCGCCGATTGTTGGAAGAATGAATAACTTAACCACCTAATAGAATTCTGACTATCATAAATCAAATTATTTTGTGCTATAAAATTACTATTAATCATATTATACACTCTGAATTCTAATTTATCTCTGCCGAGTCCAGAAAATCCGTCCGCCCAATAACTTTGGAATGCGAGACTTACCTTTGTATAGGTTGGGTCAGAACCATTTAATAGATTTGCTACTGGTGTGCTCCATATTCGTTTCATAGAATTCATAACTGACCCAGGTTTTGCTGGGGCATTAAATCTTGTTGTTGTATTTCCGCCTCTCCATAATATTAATGTATTTGGGTCAGTTGGGTGATTTGAACCTGTAATCTCAATACCTAAGAAACTTTGTGGAACATATGCTTTCGCTTCTACTTTATTATTAACTTCTGCTCTCGTAACTGAACCAGTGCCATTTGGTTTATATAACGCTGGAATTGTTCTCGCGTCTGCTCCGCCAACTGGTGTTCTATTATTTACAGTGCCGTAAGTGAATACGTCTTGTGCTGCGGTTTGATACCCAGTCCAATTTGTATCTGCTCCTGATAATGCTTGTGCCGCCATAATTTCAATAGAAGTAAGACCGAACCATATTCCACCTTTTTGGTCTCCTATAGTTTTATTCGTTTTCATTTGGATTATATTGTGATTTTCTGTAGAGTCTCCTAATTCAGAAGCAAATGAAAAATCATAGTGTTCTTCTGATACAGCATAACTATCATAATATTCTGCGTCTGTGTAAGTTGTTGCTGATTGATATGTAATTCCTGCTGTAGCAGTGTCTGCTAATATTTTATTACTTGTNCNCATAGTTATAACACTTGGTAAATCTAATAGTTGATAATCTTTATAAAATCCTATATTGAGAGTTTTGTTATTGGATAATTCAAAAATCGGTTCGTATAAAAATAATTGAGAGGGTGTGCCGTCAGTATTTTTTCGCATTCCAAAAGTTCCTGCCTCTGAATCGCCACCAAGTAATATAGCAATTGT
>JGI24006J15134_10002360_pt1 | contig 10441 bp, 10 predicted proteins | sample LinPmetageLP53_FD_15134 | JGI IMG/M metagenome (IMG submission 15134) | reverse complement strand
AATGCAGGTGTTGAAGATGCTGCGGCTTCTACCTTAACAAGCCCAGTTAAGTTAATAAACAGTGGTGATCTTACTTTAGGTAATCATACTGGTTTTATTGTAGATGTTGTACTTCCGGCGGACAAGTTTTTGTATTTAGTTTGTGGAGATGCTACAGATGCTGCATATACAAAAGGTAAAATCCTTATCACGCTTTACGGAACTGTTTAGTAGTTCTTAGTTGTCAAGTAATTGTAAGAACCCCCTTCCTTATGGTTGGGGGTTTTTCTTTTAAATGATACTATTTAGTATAATATCACAAGGAGACAAATATGTCAAGCAAAGTTAAATTTATGAGCAGAGCCCGTAAGGCAAAGCTATTACAACAACTTTCACAGGCTCAAGAAGGAACTCCCGAAGCAAAAGCAATAAGAGAACAACTTGGCGCCCATGCTCCTGTTGATCCAATCGAAGAAGCCAAAAAGAAAGCTGAAGCAGAAGCTGTTGTTAAAGCCGCACAAGATGCTGCTCGCAAAGCTCAACAAGAAGCAGAAGCAAAACGCAGAGCCGAAGAGGCCAAACAAAAGGCTGTTGAAGAGGCCGAACGTAAGAAGAGAACAGATGCCGCAGCAAAGCGCAAATCTGAACAGGCCGCTAAAAAGAAAGCCGCTGCTGCTAAGAAAAAAGAAGTCTCAAAGAAAGAAAACTAATTACTAATATAATATTAGTCCTCCGTTGCCCCTTGCATATGCTTGGGGCTTTTTCTTTGAAGCAAAACTACTTACAATAGAACGGAGATATAATGAATGTCATTACCTACTTTAACACCAACCTCAACCACATCAGCAATAGTTTTACCAAAGACAGCCAACTTTAATGGCTCTACTGCTGCCCTATCAGAAGTTACGGATGCATGTCCCATAGGAGCCTATTCTGGTTCTGTTGCTTTCGTTACAGGAGCAGTCGCTCAAGTTGCCTTTGTGTACAAAAGATTGGGCGGAGATGTATTAGATGTCGAGATAACAAGCGGCAGTGTATTTGCTGCTTATGAAGAGTCTTGCTTAGAATACTCTTACATTATAAACATGCATCAAACCAAAAATGTAATTGGTTCTGCACTAGGTTCAGAAACTGGTTCTTTTAATCATAGAGGAGAAATCACTGAAGGTCCTCAAGATTATGCATTAAAATATCCCAAGTTCTCATTTGAGGCCGCTTTTCGCATTGGTGACACATTTGCCACGGAAGCCGGAATAGGAGGCACACAGGCCATTTACAGCGCTTCTATAGATATTGTTGCGGAAAAACAAGATTACGATCTTCAGAATATCGTGTCATCTTCAGCAAACGACAGTAGTTCACCTTTTTACAATAAAATGGTTGGGAACCCAAGAGTCAAGATAAGACAGATGTATTATGTATCCCCTCAACAGATGTGGAGATTTTATGGATACTATGGTGGTTTAAATGTCGTTGGAGATATGCATACCTATGGGCAATACGCTGATGACTCAACATTTCAGGTCATTCCAGCTTGGCAAAATAAGATTCAAGCAATGTCCTATGAAGATCACCTTTACACAAGAACTTCTCATTACTCATATGAGATAATAGATAATCAACTTCGACTCTTTCCGATACCCTCGTCTGTCTCGCCAGAGAAGTTCTGGTTTAAATTTACAATTGAAGATGGGAATATTTGGACTGATGATAATAATATGGGCTTGGACGGTGTAAACAACATGAATACGATTCCTTTTGAGAATCTTCCGTATGAAAGTATCAACTCGATTGGTAAACAATGGATCAGGCGATATGCTTTAGCTCTTTGTAAGGAGATTCTTGGCCAAGTTAGAGGAAAATTTGGCGGTAACATACCAATTCCCGGAGATAACATAAGTCTCAACGCATCAGACTTGTTAGGACAAGCAAAAGAAGAAAGGCAAGCATTAAAAGAAGAACTACAGAAGCAACTAGATGAGATAACATACAGTAAGCTTATAGAAACTGATGCTGCTATGACTGAAAAGGCGAAAGATATCATAGCCGATACTCCACTTAAGATATTTGTAGGATAACACAATGGCTGATAATAAATGGAAGAAACCAGATGCACCACCTCCTCCAATGTTTCTTGGAGAGAAGGAAAAGAATCTTGTAAAACAAGTCAACGATGAGATTATTGAACGAGTTGCAGGTCAACAGTTGCTTTATTTTCCAATTGATATTGAACATACCAACTTTCACCCGTTATACGGAGAAGCAATAGAGAAGACCTTCTTACCACCGATAAGAGTATTCGCAAGAGTTGAGTATCAAGGTGTCGAGACCAACTTTCTCGAAAATATGGCTCTTGATAAGAAAACTGGTTTGAAAGTTATGTTTCATAAGAGACGAATAACAGAAGATCAGGACCTATTTATTAGAGAAGGTGATTTTGTAAAGTATGGAAAGATATTTTACGAAATAGTTAAAACAAACGAGCCCAAACACCTATTTGGTCAAGCAGATGTACAGTTTGAAATTGTAGCAGACTGCATTAGAGCACGAGATGGAGTATTTAATGCCGAATAAAGATGAATATATACACTTTAAAGCTTCTTCGATAGAGACTATTGACACTGGTCTTTATGAGTGGGTCCACAATTCATTAGATATCCATACAAAGACAAACAAAGGTATCTATAAAGTACCAGTACTATGGTTAGGCTCAGAAAGAGTTTGGCAAATCAAAAAAGATGTAAGGATTAGAGACAAAGTTGGTAAACTAATACTTCCATTGATTACTGTTAATCGATCATCGATGGTTAAAGATCCAAACTTTAAAGGGGCTTATCAAGCCAACCTACTAGAAGTTGATGATTATAGAGGAGGAACTGTCCCTGTTGATTCAAGGATAAACCAAGACAAGACACAAAACTTTCAGTCCTCCATAGCACAACAAAACAGCAAAAATAAACAACAAACAGGAAAGGTTGACGAAAATAATCAAATTATCTACGAAACCTACAATACTCCAATACCTGTTTACGTCACTATGACCTATTCGATCACCTTGAGAACAGAATATCAGCAACAGATGAATGATTTGATGCAACCGTTCTTAACAAGGACCGGTCAGATAAACTCTTTTATATTCCAAAACGATGGTCATAGATATGAAGCATTCATCCAGCAAGACTTCTCTATGAATAACAATACTGCAAACATTGGCGAAGACGAAAGAATGTTTGAGACAAAAATTGATATAAAAGTGCTTGGTCATCTCAATGGAGAGGGATATTCTAGAAAGAAACCAGACCTTGCTAGAAGAGAAAACCAAGTAAAAGTTAGAATCACAGGAGAGCGTAGAATTATTGGAGACCGAATCCCTTGGAAAAAGAAAGACAAGGATTATAGAGATTAAAGCGTTTGCGCTTTTATCTTACTATTTATAAGAGATAAATGTATTAATAAGGAGATAATTTAATGCCTAGAAAATTTGATTTTGTTTCACCCGGTGTATTGATAAGTGAAATTGACGAGAGTCGCATACCAGATGTAGTGTCTGATGACGTTGGACCTCTAATAATTGGAAGAGCCTTATCAGGCCCCGCAATGAAACCAATTAAGGTTAAAACACTTGATGACTTTAATACCATCTTCGGAAAAGGAATTTCCGGTAAAGGTGGAAAAGATAACGATGTATGGAGAGAAGGAAACAGTTTAGGACCAACCTATGGTGTCTATGCTGCACAGGCTCACCTTGCTTCACAAACCACACCTGTTACTTTTGTAAGGCTACTTGGAGAGGCTGATACTTCTGCTGATTCTAACGCTGAATCCGCTGGATGGTCGGTTAGCACGTCTGCTAATCCGAATAAGCTACCAGCTTCAACAAATACAGCTTATGGGCTTTTTATTATCCCTTCTTCTTCGTATGATACCGCTGAATTAGTATCCACTGGTTCGCTTGCTGCTGTCTTTTACACAAAAGGAGCCGCTTTAACTCTTTCTGGAACAGTTGCTGGAACAGTATCTGATGTTACTGCTTCTGCTGGTACTTTGATAAAGTCTCTTGGCGGAGCTGCTAATAAATTTAAAATGTGTCTTTACACCGCGAACGATAAGATGTCTGGTGATTCAGGTGGTGGAACTGGTGCAGCCGCAGCTGCTGAGTTTACGTTCGATTTGACTCCCGGATCTAAAGACTACATCCGAGACGTATTCAATACCAACCCGCAATTGCTTCAAGCAAATAAAAACTTCGGTATAACCAATCAAAATTATTTCTTAGGTGAAACTTATGAAGTAGCTGTCGCTGGAAATACCAGCACATCAGTCGGAGCACAACAAGCTATACTTGTTGCTCTTGACTCTGGCTCTCTGAATTGGTCAGACCACTACAAAGACATGCTTCCTGCAAAGTCTGGTTGGTTTATCAACAGACAACCGACTCAAGAAAAACTATTCCGAGTTGTTGCTTTGCACGATGGAGAATGGTTACAAAACAACTATCATATTAATATACGTGACCTAGCTCTAGGAAACACTTTAAATCCAAATTCAACATTTACTTTAGAAGTTGCTAAAAAGAATGGAGATGTTGTTGAGCAATATTCCGGTTTAAACCTTGACCCTTCATCTGAAAGTTATATAGCCAAAATCATTGGAGACCAATATCTTGAATGGGACTCTACAAATGCAAAATATAATGTTCGTGGAGAGTACGGAAATAACTCTGACTATATTTATATTGAAGTATCAGAAGCTCTCAAAGCAGGCTTGAGCGATAGACACGCTTTACCTGTTGGATTCTACGGACCTCTTCGTCCAAAAGGATTCTCACTAGTTTATGGCTCAAAGGGAGTCAATGCACTTGCCGACTTTGATCAAACTGCACCCGATGGTGGTATTCGAGCAACAGCTGCTGTTGTATACACTGGTGATCACGTCGATGATGGCGGAAAATTAATATTTAACCATCCTGATGGCTTTGTGTACGAAGTTAGAGCCGCAGCTTCTGCTAACTCAGTTGCATGGTTACTAGACACCGGAGTCTATGTCTGGACTGTAGACACACGAGATAGTTCAGGGACTGGGAACACGCATGAGAAATATGCAGCACAAGTTGCTATTGCTCTTAATGCATTGCCGGGATATGAGGCATCTAACGCTACAGCCACTGTGTCAATCTTTGCTGAGTCGGCTGGTTCTCACTGGACCTTTACTTGGTCTGAATCGGGAGATGATTCCAATAGACAGGTTCCCGGCGCAGTTACTGCTGGTACAGACACAGATGACTTTGCTCACTCTTTTGTCCTTGCAAATGAAGTTATTGCTTGTCACGGTGGAGATTCAGAACTTTTCGCAAATCTACCTCATCGATATTCAGCTTCGGTAATATTTCCGTCACTTCGTTTGACCGAAGAAAACTCAAACTCAAATGGTAAAAACTTTGCTGCTTCTGCATTGCAAGGTGTAAGGCACCATAAAGGCACATCAATTCACCGTGATGATTCTTACAACGATATCATCCGTGTTCTACCAACAAACGCTAGCAATACACTAACACATCACTTAGGTGAAGGAGAGGCTCTTCCAGATTCTCTTGAGTATTCTTTCATCTTTACTATGGACGATATTTGCTCAGGTAGTGCCGCTAGAACGAACGAATTCTTTCATCAGTCAGGATCTTATAGTACTGGTAGTACAGCAAACCACTCAATCGCTGGAGATGGTGGACTTGGACTTTCTAAACTTCTAGAGAAGAAAGTTAAACAATTTAGTGCACCACTATTCGGTGGACACGACGGACTTGACCTAACAGAAGTTGAACAGTTTTCAAACAAAAACTTAGCAGACAAGACAAGACTTTCATCATATGCTTATAATTCTATTTTCAAAGCTATTGAAAGTATTTCTGATGCCGAGTCTGTTAATTACGACCTCATTTCAATACCCGGACTTACAAATACAGACATTACAGATGAAGTTCTGTCTCTTGCATCTACCAGACAAGACTGTCTTGCGATTATCGACATTCCCGGTGGTTATAAGCCCGGATATGAAAACAACGGTACAGTTACTACTGGAGATATCAATGGAACAATCACTAACCTTGAAGGTCGTTTGATCAACAACTCATACGCTGCAACTTATTATCCTTGGATAAGGTTGAGAGATAGAGTTGGTGGTTCTGGTGATATTCTTTTTGCACCTCCATCAGTTGCTGCTATCGGAGCACTCGGTAAGTCTCAAGGAATGAGCGAACTTTGGTTTGCACCAGCAGGCTTTAACAGAGGCGGTATTAACGAGCTGGGTGGACCAGAAGGACCTATCGTTACAGGAACTTGGGAACATCTCACAAAAGACGACAGAGACCGTTTATATCAAACAAATATCAATCCAATTGCAAGATTCCCTTCTCTAAACCAGATAGTTATCTTTGGACAAAAGACACTTCAACAAACAAGTTCTGCATTAGACAGAATTAATGTTAGAAGACTTTTGATCTATCTTAAGTATAGAATTGGTCTAGTATCAAACACTATCCTATTTGATCAAAATGTTAAAACAACTTGGAGACGTTTTAAGTTCCAAGCAGATAGAATCTTAGCCGATACGCAAAGTCGTTTGGGTATTAGCGAATATAAACTGGTTCTTGATGATAGTACAACGACAGCTGATTATGTTGATAGAAACATAATGTATGCAAAAATATTTATTAAGCCAACACGTTCGGTAGAATTCATAGCAGTAGATTTTGTTATTTCAAGATCTGGTGTTCAATTCTAATGACGAAAACTATTTAAGATAACAAGGAGAAATAAGACATGGCAGACAACAAATTTTGGACAGATGTTTCGGCGGAACCAAAAAGAAAATTTAGATTTAAGGTAACAATCTTTTCAGATAGCGTAGCATGGTATGCTAAATCGATCACGGCACCTTCATTTGAAATTAGTTCGGTAGAGCACCATTTCAGTGATCACGTTTTCAACTATCCCGGAAAAATTAAATGGAATGACGTCTCAGTCACTCTTATCGACCCGGGTGGTTCTCAAGATGTAGTTAACCAAACTCTATTTCTTATTGAATCAGCAGGATATAGACTTCCTAAACTCGGCGACCTAGATGGGGATGCTTTTGATACATTTTCAAAATCAGAATTGGTATCTAACAACGGGCAGGTCACACTTATCGCGACAGACGAAAGCGGAGCAGACTTGGAAACTTGGACTCTCAACAATGCCTTCATCACATCTGTTAAGTTTGGAGACTTTGANTATTCTTCTGAAGATATGAGAGAAATTGAACTTACATTTAAGTATGATTGGGCTTCTTGTGATGTTACTGGTGGCGGAACCTACTTCGAAAGGGGGTAAATAGTGTTCTGGGCTAATACCGTAAACCATCAAATGTCCTATAACTTTAAAGTAAGTGTAGGAAACAAAGACACTGGTATATTATGGGATGCTAAAAGAGTGACTCTTCCAAAATACGATGTAGAAGTAAAGGAAGACCTCGTAGGTAACGTAAGTTTATACTCAACTGGTAAGGGTACTTGGAACCCTGTTGAGATTGAGATATACGACATAAAACCAATAACAGGACAAGGTATAAACAAAGAAGCTTATATGTCAAACGCTCATAGGGTCTTTGGAACATTAGTTGATACTAAGGGTGCAAAGAAGGTTACCGGACAAGGATCTTTCAACATCAGTGATGGTTCGACTTTTACAGAATTAGATGGAGACACACGTAGGGTTACTCAAATAACAATTGAAAAGTTTTATGCCCAGCGTTTCAAAACCGCATCAGAGTTTGCAGATGATCCAGAATTAGCTGCTGCTATTGGCGGCTTAGAAGATTCAGCCGGACAATTTTCAGAAACTTGGACTTTGGTAAATCCGGTTTTAAAAGGCGTTGACTTTGGAACACTTGACTATTCTTCCGAAGAGATAAACACAGTCACTATGATTTTTCATTACGAATATGCTTATTTAGGCAAATCTAACACATAACAAGCGAGGTAAATTTGAGTAATAGAAATGAGGGTAGGATGGTAGCCCCTAATGTACCACAACCAAAAGAGCAGAAAAGCGGATTGCTCGACTTTGTATCCCCAACACAGTTTGTAGACCTTCCATCAAAAGGTCTTGGATATCCAGAGTCACATCCATTTTTTAGCAAAGAAGCTGTAGAGATTAAATTCATGACAGCAAAAGATGAAGACATTTTAAGTTCGGAGTCTTTATTGAGAAAAGGAATAGCCGTTGATCGCTTCCTAGAGAATGTTCTAGTGGATGATAATGTGGCTGTTGATAGTATCTTAATAGGAGATAAGAACGCAATATTGATCGCAGCAAGAACATCTGGATATGGAAATCTTTATGAAACCCAAATCCTATGTCCCAATTGCAATGCAAAGAACGATCTAACTTTCAATCTCAATAACCAAGAGATACATCATGGGGAAATACCAGAAGACAGTTCAATGACAAGAAATGAGAATGGAAACTTTATTCTAGACCTTCCTCTTTCAAAGGTAACACTAGAATTCAGGTTACTAACTGGAAAAGATGAAAAGCTAATGATCAAAAGAATGACTGATGCAAAGAAGAAAAAGACTGAGTCTACTTCTATCACTGATCAGTATAAGATGATGACCGTTTCGGCGCAAGGAGAGACTGATAGGAAGCTTATTTCACAGTTTATTGACCTTATGCCTGTTGGAGACTCAAAACTCCTTAGAAGCGCGTATAAAGCCGTTTCTCCGGACATAAAAATAAAGGACGACTTCGAATGTACATCTTGCGGTTTTGAGCAAGAATTGGAGGTTCCGTTTGGCGCGGACTTTTTTTGGCCTAAACAATAACTATATGGAATCTGTTTACGAACAGATCTTTAATTTAATACACCACGGCAATTGGTCTTTCTCCGAGGCTTATAGTTTACCAGTTGGACTAAGATATTGGTTTTTCAACAGAATGGTTAAACAATTTGAAGAAGAAAGGAAGGCTCAAGAGAAAGCCACAAAAAAGACCCGGAAGTAAATTTCGGGTTTTTGTTTTTAAACTATTTACTATACTGAGGACTTTAACATGATACTAGATTTTACAAAAAAGAAACTTTTAAACGAAAGTTGGATGAGGTCACTTGCCTCTTGGAACAAAACTTTCCTAAAATACCTTTATGATAAGGATGTTACCTTAACAGCTGATGTTAAGGGCTTAGACATGATGAAGGAAGAGGATGATAATACCTTGACTTTTGTTATTCGTGGAGAACAAAGAGATGTTCAAGCCTATGCTCGTGCCATTATGGCTCAAAAAGAGTATTTAGATGCTTACATGCACTTTGGAGAAGATCATTTCCAAGCCAAAAAGAAGAAAAATCTATTAGATCAAGCAGTCCAACAGTTTGAACAAGTAACAGGCATTAAATGGCCTTTCAAAGACTAAGAGGGTCGCTAAATGTCAGAAGAATCAACAAAAGAAGAACTTTCAAACTTAGAAAAGATCAACAAACTCTTGGAAGACAAAGCTGTCTTGACCGAACAAGAGATTGGAAGACTTCAATCGTTGGGGCAAATCAATGATGCTTATTTTGAAAATTTAAGAAGACAAGAGGCTTTGATATTAAAATTAGCACAAGAAAAAGAAGCAGCCTTTACCAAACAAGGAAAACTTCAAGAAACTTTTATCAACAACCTAAAACAACAAATCAATTTAAGTGATGAAGAAGTAGAGTTTTTGAACAAAGCAGAGGATGGAGCTAAAGCATTAGCCGAACTTCAAAAGAAAAGAATAGAATCTCGAAAAGAAGAGAAGGAGTTGTCCGACCAATTAGAATCAACTGTCGGTGGAATAGCAACTAAAATAGGCATCGGTAACTCTAAGTTGACTAAGAGTGTTCTTAAATATAAAGACATGGCTAAGTCTATCTTGACAAGTGAAAAAGGAATGGCGGCTCTCGGAAGAAGCCTACAAGAAAACTTCAGTGCTGGAAATCTTCTCGGAAGGATTGTTGAAAACACAATCGCACTAGCATTTGCTGCTGACAAGGCATCCGCAGGGTTTGCCAAAGCAACAGGGACAGGTCGAGACTTTCAAAGACAATTAACTCTTATACAAAAGCAATCGATAGAAGCGCAAGTTGGCTTTGACAAAGCAGCCGGCGGTTTACAGGCTGTTAACCAGCAGCTTATTGGTGGCGCCCAGATGTCTAAAGACTTACAAAGAGAAATAGGTTTGCAAGTAGCTACATTTGACCGTTTGGGGATTGAATCTTCAAAGGTAGTAGAAATAATGAACGATATGCAAGCATCCATGGGCCTCACAGCGCAAGAGTCACTGGAAGCTACAAAGGCGTTATCGNTATCAGCAGCNCAACTTGGTATTGGACCAGCAACAATGGCCGAAAGTTTTAGGAAAGCCTCGTCAACTCTTGCTGTTCACGGAAAGAAGTCAATTAACGT
>JGI24006J15134_10002357_pt1 | contig 10447 bp, 8 predicted proteins | sample LinPmetageLP53_FD_15134 | JGI IMG/M metagenome (IMG submission 15134) | reverse complement strand
TAGATAAATACCCTGCTATGAGTAATACAAAATCTGAAACAGTCCAAACATATATAAGACATATCGCTACATTAGATACTCAATCATTACAGAGGAATCAATAACTTAAATACTTTAATTTCATTCATTTAAATATCTCAATTAATTAAAACTACTTAAATAAATGACTACTCATTAATTTATAAAATAAAATGTCTACTATCCCTCTTAAATATTCTACTGATGCTCTTTCAACTTATAATGGAACTTATGACTCTTTAGGTCATAGTCTTTCTCGATACTTTAAAATTCTGACTGATGTAATTAAAAATTCTTCTGTATCAGATAAAAGAAAGAGTCAATTATTTAACGTCTTCAGTTCTTATAATTTTTACGAAAAAAAAAAGAATTGGTTTAAATATTTTTTTGATTTCGAAAGTTCGGAATCATTCGAAGATATAAACTCTGCTATATATAGTGTATGGTAGGTTATATCATTATATTATTATCTTTTAATGTATATATTAGTATATATATATTAAAATATATCGTTTTTAGGTTATATTAGTATATATAGGTTAATATAAAAATTTTTATATCACTCCTTATATACTAATATATACTTATTATACCTTATATTAGTCTATTTATATTAATATATACCATTTATACCGTATATATACTAATATATACTACTTTTCTTCTTCTTCTTCTACTTCAGGAGTTATTATTTTTAAAATTACTGATGAATTAGAATTTAAATTAGCAGGTGTTAAATCAGGATTTAAAACCTGAATCTTTATATTATTTGTTACTAATGGATTTCTTAAGGTGTGTACTATCTGATTTTCTACTGAGATAAAATCCTGATTACTTAATGAGGATTTAGGAACGATACCTAATAATGGTAAGGGTGTAGCCTTCTGTACTATATCATCGTGAGCAGGAACTATATTAGAAGTTATTAGATAATAACCATATACAGAAAGTGTAGGTAAATTTCTGGCTACTATTGGTCTATCTTGTACCTGAACATTTATAATAGTATAGTCACCACTGATACTACCTGCGTAAGATTTAATATTATTATATAATGAATTATGAGCGTCAGGGTAAAAATTTGAACACGCAGCTTTAGGGGAATTATAATCTGCAATCGAAAATGTCTGTATATTATCGGTACTTTCTCCAGTCCCCTGCGGTATATAAGTGGTGGGGCATATTTGATTCGATATACTTTGATTCATACCCATATCGAAATCGTTATCGGTTGTAATACCCTCTAATGTACTTATAACATTTCTATCATAACTGATTACATCTTCTCTATGTTCCTTCTGATTTAATTGTTCGTAACTAAATCCCATTCGTGACCATATAGTTTTCGACCACGCCTTTTTAGCTTTCTCATCTGTAGTAAAGAAGTCTTTAAATTTAGCACATCCAGTGTTAGCATTAAGGACAGTTACTTCGCTATCTCCTTCCTGAATTGCTGTTAATAAAGCAAAATTATAAATTATAGCCCCACTGGTTCTACTTCGAGGTCTATGTAATGAACTTAATATCTGATTTCTGCTTATGCTATGGTCTCCTCCTGACGTTGGTGGATTCTGAAAAGGGTTAGATGTTCCTACCGTGTCTTTTCCGAAAGTTTGCCTAACTCCGATACAATCTGAACCAGCATTACTAATAGGATTTCCTAAAAAATCTATAGTTGGAGGTTTATAAGATTGATGGAGATTTTTTAATACATATCCATTTCGTGCAGTATCATAAGATATATTAAATTCAGGGGCTCCTATAGTATAACCTATTCGCCCTAACCTATAATTAGCTACGTTTAAATATTCATCAGGTGTCTCATTAAAAGGATGTCCACTTAGTCTAGCTCGTTGATTATCTCTAAGATGAGCTAAATAATGATTAGCCCCTATAAAATTAGCGTGGTTTCTTTCTATTTTTAATCCATTAAAAAATTGTATATTCTCTACGTGTTCCTCATTAGAAATAAAAGGGAATTTTATATCATTAACATTTAAACTTCCATTATTTGAATCGTTTAAATCTTCTATTCCTTCATTATCTTTATTTAATGTAGCAGTAAATCCAGCTCCTAATTGATAAGCTCCTTTAAAAGTTCCTGCTTCTACCTGTAAATCGATAGGGTTAGTATCTGCTATACTATTATCATCTAGTACTTTTTTTTTCCCATTAATTTGGTCTGTTATAAAATCACTTAGCTGGTTAATACCATATGTTCCCTTAGGTACTTTAAATGTTTTTTTAATAAGTACTGGAGCTATAACAGCCGTTCCTGTCGCATCTACGGTTTTTTCATATAAAATTAAGGGTTGTTGACTTCCTCCGAATACATCAGGAGTTTTTATAGCACCAGTACCAGTCCTATAAATTAAGTTAACATATTCTGCAGGTGTATTAGCATCGAATAATGCACCGTGATTATGTGCGGCTAATAAAGTTACATAAGGATTACAGGAGTTTCTTACTGCGAATGGTATTTGGTCAGGTGCTATATGGTGGTCTTCACTAACATAAACGTTAGCGCATATCGTTTCTTCTATATCCTGTTCTATTTCTATGGAATTACCTAAAATACCCTTTTGATTTATTAAAGTATTCTGAATAGATACCTGACTACCTGTAGGTAGAACTATATTTTTATTTAGACTATAATTCCATTCGTGTGTATCTTCACTTTCATAATCTATAGAATTTAACCTGTTTACATCGATATAAGTTACTGACATTATATTAATATAAAATTAGAAAAAAAATCAAAGAAAAAAATATTTAAGCGGAAACAATTACAGAAGTTCCGATAGGGAGTTTTTTAATAATACAGACTCCATCTCTAACGATATGGTATTCTACATCCATAGCTGGATTTTCAGCTAAAGATACATTAGCCACAGCAGCCTTAGGAGTTCTTCGATATTTGAATGTTAAATTAGCTCCTCTTTCGATTGGAGTTCCTCCTCCTACGATTACATCTTTTCCTGTATTAGGGTCTTTATTTCCATTAGTTAAATCAACAGCTAAAGGTTTCCAGTTCCCTTTAAGTCCTTCTGTTTGTGGGGTGAGGTTGGCGTATTGTGAATTTACATCAGTAAAATACATAGCTCTCGAAATATATAAGGACTTAGCAGATAAACACTGACTAACTTTATTCCACTGACTCGCATTATTATATACGAAATCAGGGTAGACATCATCGCCGTTAATTTCGACGTTATATTCTTCAATCATTTGACCATCGATTTTTTGATTTAAAAAGACTTTATTTCCTAGCACAGCTCCTGCTTTAGGGTCTGTGGCTGGACTGTATCTTTTAAACTGATAAACTTTATGGACTTCTCTACCTTCCATACCGAGAACGTGTGATACTTCCTGTTGGTTATTGTTTACTCCTGCTGGTATGGATTTGAGGACTCTGTGAAGTCTTGGATATTCGAAACGGTAACCTTGAGAATTTACAGCATCCATAAACTCATTAATTTTAGAAGCAGGAGGTAGGACATAATCTACCACTAATTTAGGACTATCTATAGCTACATCTGTATCTAAAGAAGCATAACCATTTCCTGCAGGTCTTCCTATATTATTTACATATGAACTACATTCGTTAAAAGTAATTTCTAAAATAACTGGGTAATCTTGAAATAAGAAAAGAGGTAGCTGTCTACCTTCTAAAGCAGGGAAAAGCATATTTAACGGAATACCGTATTTTTCATTTAATTCCGAAGTAGTAACAATAGAAAGAGAATTTACTACTGCGTTAGCTCCATTATCTTGTCTTCCGAAATTAATTCCACAGGCGGTTTTATCCATATGTAACTGCCCTACAGTTCTATCTGCTCCAAAATCATTGGCAGTTCCAGCATCAGAATTATTTTTAAGTAAATGTAAACTGTTACCTAAATAATAACCTAAAATGTCGTTTCTTTGTTTAATAGGGACGTTCATATGTCTAAGAGTTTGTACTCGGTCTACGAAAGTATTACAGATTTCGAAATCACCTACTTTCATAACTGCCGATTTAATACCACCTAATACACCATTCCAGCCATTAACTCTTAATCTATCACCACCAGCATTAGCAGCCTCAGCTGTGGCTGTCTTTTTTAGTTTAAATGTAAACATAGAAGTACCATCGAGGAAACCAGTATTATTTATCTTAAATTTAAAAGTCCTAGTATTATCAGTCTGAGGATTCATAGGTTCAATTTCTTCAGTTTTAATTTCGTTCTGCTGTGGAAATTCTTTAAGTTCATAATCCATTAAATTAGGGTTCATTTTTATATAGTTACTTTATATTTTTTTTTTTTATATTTTTATTTTTTTTTAAAAAAATATCCTCTTTTTTTTTTTTATTTTCTTTTTTTTTTCTAAATTCAGGAAATAATTTATTATATGCTTCGTCTAAACTTTCCTTATCATCATTTTTATATTTTCTAATAAAATCTTTTATAGTTTTAGGTTTTTTATCATTCATATACTTTAACTATATAAATTTATTCTGTATCTATAGTTAAACTAATATGAGCAGAAACAATAGCCTCAGAAGGTTCTTCAGTTCCTGTATCATTAATTTTTACTGAAATATTATTAATAGTCTGTTTCTGATTTCTTAATTTAAGTTCTGATTTAATACTAGGTTCATATAATCCAGTAATCTGAGCAGTAGTAGCTCCCATACCTTCCGCTGAGTTTCCATTTAGAAAAGGAACAGGGACTGAGCATAATAATGGTTTAGCGAATCCACCGTCTGATTTCTCTTTAGTGTTTTTAAAATTTCTAATCGGTAAACCATCTAATACTATATCAAAACTATCATTTTTCCATTTTTCTATTACGTCTTCAAAATAAAAGAATCTTGCGTCCATCTCACAGACATTCGGATATAATAAAGTAGATTGTTGAGCTCCTACGAAATCTCCTAAATCTGAACTAAAATTCATTTTATAATTGGCTAAAATACACGCTGGTTTCTGATTTGTAGCTGCTCCATTCGCTGTTTTATCAAAAGATTTAAACTGAATATCAAAGAAACCCTCGTGCTGTTCTTGAGCAGATGCTATAATACTAAAAGGAATTGCTGTCTCAGTTCTTGCTTTCTTTTGGTCGGCTGTTCCTATGTTTAGTTCGGCAGAAGAAAACCCTGTAAATAAACTCTGAGGGAAATAAATATCGTCTTGCTTAGAATCATATATAGGGTTTACGGTTGATAAATCCTGTTCAGTACCTCTATAAATTTTAAAGTAAATTTTTCTATTAGCTCTATTTAAATAATTTAAATCAGTAATAGGAATATAGGTTACGAATAATAATTCAGCTTCTTGGTTTAAATCATCGAATACGTTTCTTAATGGTGTTCTAAAAATTTGAACCATTCTTTTAAAATTTTGGTCTATATTTGTCCACGTCGTAATTTTAGTAGCAACTGCATTAGTGGTTCGAGAAGGAACTAAAATCTTTAATTGAGTTGTATTAGCAGGAGAGTTATTTATACCAGTTATTTCTATAGTACAGAAACTACCTAAAGTACAGGCTCGTCTCTGTGCTTCTGTTTCTGCTACTCCGTCTCTTTGGTCAGTACCTCTAAAAATAGCAGGGTTACTTTTTGTACCCCCTTGAGTAGTAGTTCCTCCTCCTGTAGTTTTTTCAGCCCACGATGTAAAAGCTGTGGGGTGTTGTGCTAATTCCTGACTATATAAACCGAAACTTATATTACCCTGCTGAGCATTCATATGTACATTAGTCTTAACTCTTATAAAAGTTCCTGAAACTATCTGAGCGTTATTACCTTCACATATAGAGGCGAAATGAAAATAATGGTCATTAGAAATACCATAATTATCATAAAACCTACCCCCTGCTGGATTAGCATTAGCTTTTCTATATACTACAGTATCTCCATTTCCGTCTACTACAGATTCAGCATTTCTCTGATGAGTCGCCAGTAAATTGAATTCTACTATAGGAGTTCGTGTAAAATCGTCATCTAAAAAAAATCCACTTAAAAAAGTGTTCTGATTCCTATTAGCATCTAATCGTGATATAAGACTATAAATAAATAATTCAGGGTTATTATTTCTTAATTCTTCTAATTTTTCTGTTATAACCTTTTCTAATTCTTCTACTTTATAACCTCTTCTATTTGTAGCAGGATTAACAGCAGGTATCACTACTGTGTTACTAGTTAAAACTACAGGTAAAGCAGGATTATTCGGCTGAAATTCAGGCTGAAATTCTAAATCAGATAAAGTTATAGTTTGATTAGTGTTAAATATAATTTCATTTTCTCTAACTAAATGAGCATAATTTAAATAGATTTTTGAATTCTCTTCTAATGTTATAGGTTCTCGAAACCTTACATTATAATTAAAAGCATCTCCTGTTCTAGGACTAATTAAATTCAGAGTAGTCATATATAATTTATAAAAAGATTTTATTTCTGATTAATAAAAAATATCTATATTTAAGTTAATGAATACTAAAATTAGAAAAGTAGCAAAAACTAAAGAAGGATTACCTAAGAAATATGTTCCTGCGTCATTAACAAAAGCAGACAGAGAAAAACAGATTAAAAGTATTAAAGAACAGAAAGCGAGACCTAAATTGAAAAGTTTTAAATCTCAGAGAAGTTCTCACGTTATAAACTTCGAGAAGAAATACGGTACTAAAATTACTAATAAGAAATTTATTAATGATAATTTATTATCCTATGAAGGTCAGAAACAGGTAATTAAAAAAGGTATGGCTGCATATTATACTGGAAGTAGACCTAATCAGACTCCAGCCTCTTGGAGTTTAGCTCGTTTAGCATCTGCTTTACTAAAGAAAGGTGCTTTTAAAGTTGATAAAAATATATTTATTAAATACGGTAAAGGTGCTTTAAAAAAAGCGGCTGAAAAATTATAATTAAACTAATCCTGCTACAGTGGCTAAACCCTGTCTAGCGGATGTATCTATACCTCCTACGGCTACTGTACCAGCACTTCTTACCTGAGCTCCTACTGTTGATTCGTCTTTCTCTTCTTTTTTTCTAGTTGATACTTCTTTAAATAAACCGTGGAAAATCTGAGCGACCCCTGCGATTTCACCTATGATAGGTACTGCGTCGAGAGCAGCTCCTGCTACATCGAATCCCACCTTTTCTGCGATTTTTGCTCCAGCATTTTCTAGCATATCAGAACCAGCCTTTTTAAAAGAATTGAGACCAGCTTTAGCCGCATCACCAGCTCCATCTAATGCACTACTAGCGGTTCTACTAGCCGCATTCGATACTTCATCTATACCACCTGAAACATTATTAGCCACATTATCTGCTACATCTGTATCTCCTCCCTGTGTGAATTTTTGTGCATCCTCTACAGATAATCCACCTCTCTGACCTAAGTTACTTACATCTTCACCGCCTCCAGCTCCTTCAGGTATATCTTCTTCTGAAACTTTAGCCCTACCTCCTGTAACGTTTTCAGTATCAGGTTCATTACCTTCTCCTTCGTTTGGTTCTGTTCTAGCAGGTTCTTTACTAATATTCTGTCCTTCATTTAAACTCTCAGGGTCGAATGCTGGATTTTTATATTCTGTAACTCCTTCAGGTACTGGTTCTTCTCCTGTTTGTTCTCCTTCTGCTTCTGCTTTTTTTTCTTTAGCAGGGTCTTTACCATATTTCGCCTTCTGTTTTTTATATATCTTTCTACCTAAATGAAAAGCAGCTGAAGCACCAGTAGTCGCCTGACCGAATTGAGAAACTTTACTTATAGCTGCTTCATATCTCTCCTTAATATCTCCTACTTTAGAAGCTACTATATCATTTTTATAACTGTCTAAATGTTCGTGAGCCTGTCGTGCTGATTCTATATAAGAATTAATATCACTAAATGAAGCCATTTTATAGTATAGTAAAATATAATTATTTGAATATAAAAAATATTTCTTAAAAAAGGTAGGTAGGTAGGGAGATGAAAATAAGTTTTAGAAAATGAGAAAAAAAAAAAAGTGTGTCAAATTATAATTTGTAAAAACACCTCCCTACTCCCTACCTTTTTGGAATCCCTTAAATGAATGAATGATTTAAATTAATTATTATTCATTCGTTTAAAACCATTTAAAAAAATAAATATATAGAGTATTATAAAATGAACTGCTATACTGAAAAAGTTAATATTACTAATGCTCGATTTATTATGAATCTCGACTCTGATTTTCTTATCGCTAATATGTACGATAAGGATGAACAGCCACAGGATAACTCATACGATTATAAAGATTCTGTAAATTATATAGAAAAGGTTAAAAATTATTGTAAAAAAATGGTTATTTCTAAAGGTGAGATGAAACAGAAATACTACTACTCTAAGAAATCTAATAATAAAGGTCGCCTGTATGTTCGTGGGTTTGGGCTACAAAATCTTCAGAATAAAATTAGAGGTTTTCTAGTTAATGGTATTTACTCAGATTTCGATATGGTTAATGCAGCACCTAATATTCTTAACTTTATTCTTAAGAATAAATACCCTCTTAAGAATTATCCTAATCTTAAAAATTATGTTGATAATCGAAATAAGATTTTAGAATATTATAACCTTAATAAACTTGATATCATTAAATGTATTTTCTCAGATAAGAAAACATTTTCACCTAATAAATTTCTATCTGCTTTCGATAAAGAAATTAAAACTATTCAGGACGATATTTATAAACTCGATTTATTCAATGACCTTAAAGACGAAACGAAGAATAATATTAAAGGTTCTTACTTATCTAAGGTAATTCATATTTACGAAAATAATATACTTATGGACTGTAAAAAAAATATTCATTGTTCTGTTCCTATGTTCGACGGCTTCCTCTCTGAAGATTCCGAAGAACAATCTTTAAAAATACTTAATAATAATAAGTATGGTATTGAATGGATTTCAAAACCTCACGATACTTCTATTCAAATTGACGAGGGTTTATGTATTGATGATGATGTACGAGATTATGAATACGCTAAAATCGAATTCGAAAAATCACGGTTTATGATTAAATATCCTCCTATGTTTGGCGAAGAGTACGAAAACGAAAAAGGTAAATTAGGTGTTAACATTTCTAAAAAAGCAGACTTCGAAATTATCACTAAACATATTACTTATGATACTATTTTAAGAGGTGTCCCTGTAAAATCTGAATTTTTCCGAGCTTGGTTATCTGACCCTGACAGAAGAGATTATCAGCGACTAGACTGGATACCTAATCATAATTACGATAATGAAAAGGTCTATAATTCTTTCTGTGGCTTAGAAGTTGATTCTGAACCTACAGAATTTAAACAGGAATCAGTCGATACTTTCCTTAATCATTTAAACCACCTCGTAAACTATGACGAGGAATCTTATAATTATCTCATTAAATATTGGGCTCATTTTTTTCAGAAAACCGATGAACTCCCTAAAGTGTGTCTGCTATTCAAATCTAAACAGGGTTCAGGAAAGGATACTATGATAGATATTATAGAAAAGATAGTAGGTAAAGATTATGTATTTAGAACTGCAGATATTAAAAAGGTCTTTGGAGATTTTAATGATAACATACATAAAAAACTTATTCTACAACTCAACGAAATGGAAGGCTCAGACGGTTTCGCTAATAAAGAAAAGATTAAAGATTTAATCACAGCAGACTCTTTTAACGTAAATCCTAAACACTTAAAGGCATTCGATACTTCTAATTTTATTCGACCTATTATTTTTTCTAATAACTTAAGACCTATTGATATTCCTGCTGACGATAGAAGGTTCGTTATTTTTAAATGTGCTGATAAAAAAGATTATGCTTACTATTCTAAATTACACGCATTAAAAGATGATAAAGAAGGTTTAAAATCTATCCTGTCATATTTTAAATCTGTTGATATTTCAGATTTCGAGCCGGATAAAGACAGACCTATTACTCAGGCATACGAAGAATTAAAAGAAGCTTCATTTAATCCCCTGTTTACTTATCTATTCGATACCTTTAAGAATGACGATTATAAAGAAGAGTTCAAGAATGAATATGTCATACATAAAAAATCAGGTAATGTATTAGTTCAGTCTTCTGCTCTTTTCAAAAATTTCAGGTATTACCTAGATGAAAATGGTTTAGTTAGCTTTAAAACTGATTTCAAAAAGGTTAAAAGTATCCTGTCAGAAATCAACATTAATAAGAAAAGTTTTAAGGTTAAGGGTTCAGTAAAAGATTATTATATTATTAATAAAAATGACTTAATTACTCTTCTAGAAAATCAGGGTATTAAGCAGGAGGTTGAAGAGCTAGACGATGACGACTTCGAACTATAAGGATACAGAATGTATACATTCCTATAAACCAAATTTCTTTTTATAATTTTTAATATTTTCTCTTAAGGAGGTAGAATTCCCCCATAAAAGAAAATAACTTAGATATCCTGCTCTCGTAG
>JGI24006J15134_10002348_pt1 | contig 10460 bp, 13 predicted proteins | sample LinPmetageLP53_FD_15134 | JGI IMG/M metagenome (IMG submission 15134) | reverse complement strand
GTTCGCTCATGGCGCAGCCTCCAGTGCAGCAAGCAGGGCAGCGGCCTTCGTTGGTCCGGCAAACCATCGCCCCTGCACGCGGATCGAGCACTCGCCGTCTTCCGTCCAAAAGACCGACACCGGCGGACCGTACCGCGCCTCGACTTGCCCCACCAGTGCGCCCAGCGTGGCGGGGTCGCTCCACACGGGGTACCACGGGCCATCTGACCAGCCCTCGATGTACGGGGCGTCCTCTTCGTAGCGCTCAAGCCGGGGGCCGTCGTCCCATGGGTTGGCGGTCGCCGGATCGGGCGCTATGCGGAGCATGCCCTCGGCCCACTCGGCACGGCCAGCCGCGACTAGCTCACGCCACTTGGCGTCAAGCTCGGCACTCATGGCGCCACCTCCAGTGCGTCTAGTAGAGCAGCGGCTTCGGTGTCCCCGGTGCCGTACTGGGCCCAAGGAAGGTCCCCGCGAACATGCCAGTCACCATCCGGGACCAGGTGTGCCGCAGGGTCGTTCCGCCGCGTGCGCACCTGACCCAGCAACGCGCCCAGGGTGGCGGGGTCGTCCCAATGGAGACGCGGACCACAACGCACGTCCGCGACATACACCTCATTCGTGTACCGACACCTGCGAAGAACTCCGGGACAAGACCCGTCCACCGCGTCAATACGTACGGGTCCGTCTGCATTTCTAAGCAGCATCCCCGGCGACCACTCGGCCCGACCGGCCGCGACCAGTTCCAGCCACCTCTGATCCAGTTCGGTACTCATGACCGCCTCAGGATCGCAAAGATCAGCACGATCGGCACTAGGCCCACAACCCACGACATACCACAGCAAGACGTGGTCAGGATCACGGCTAGGCCGCTGTCCCCGGGTGGCATGTCCTGCACCACGGCGGCCGACCACGACAGCCACAGGGCCGCGACAGCCACGACCCACGCCGCCACCACTGCGATCTGTAGCCACCACACGCGGTGATTCCATTCGTTATTTCGCATCGATCACCTCAGCCGTCTGTGTCGCCTCAGCCACGTCCACGAGCGCACGAGCGACCGCCGCCGGCCGACCACGGACCGCCCCCGCAATGATCCGGCCGTCCGCCATAGTCAGACGGACCCACGCCGGGGCCGGGTGCCTGCAGTCGACCGACCGCGCGGATCCGGGTCCGCGCCACGTCGTACCCCAGCCGGACGCGGACAGCGCCTCAGAGATCCGGATCTCCCGGCTCGTTTCTGCTCTTGTGTCCATCATGCCTCTGCCCTCCAGTATCGGACCGTTCGAGCGGTCCGGCCTACAATTTCAGCTACTTCCTCAGTGCGGAGCCCCGCCTGAGTCATCTCCTGCGCCAGTCGCCGCCTGAGCCGATCCGCAGCACGGCGGCACGCGGCCGCCCACACGGACGGCTGAGGGTAGTCTCGGCGCTGAGGTGGGTAGTCCCACGCTCCCGCGTGCATGGCGTGACGCACGGCCGACCACTCAGCGCCGACCGCCACCGCGGCCGCGTGCATCCTGTCCCCGGCGGCTATGCGGGCCGCTATGGCCCTCACGGGGACGCCGGACGCCTCAGCCGCCCTCACGGCGTCAGGCGACACCAAGCGGGCCCGCCAGCGCCATTCACGGACCTCAGGGACCGTCACCGGGTAGGCTCGCGCAATCCGCTGAGAGGTCCACCCCCGGCTGAGGGCCCTCGATACGACTCGAGGCGGATCGCCGATCATGGCAGACCCCAGAGGACCGCCACGCCCGCAAGTAGCAGTGCAGATCCGTGCCGGATCCCCCGGTCCGTCGGGCTCTCGCCCGGCATAGGCAGGAAGGCCAGATTCACCGCAGCAAACAGAGTGATCACGAATCACCCCCGGCCGTGTCGGCGGACTCCGGCACCGGCTCCGCCTCCGGCACCGCCGCCCGGATCCGAGCCGCACCGCCGTCCCTGATCCAGCCAATGAGGCTGAGCCATTGCGGCTGAGTCATCTTGGACGGACGGGGCCGCCCGTTCCGCTCGCACCACGTGGCGACCTGGTCATAGCTTAGGGACTGCCTGGATAGCCCCGCCTGAAACACGCGCCACGCCGGGGCCTTTGTGTCTACCATTTTAGGCGGGGCGGGCGGCGGAGCGGGGGCGGCCGTCTGCGCCGGAGGGCGGGGCCGCGAGTCGTCGCGCGCAGAGGTGGCCCCGTCGACGTCGTCACCGGCGGAGACCTGAGCGATGCTCATCAAACAATAGCGGCGGGCGTAGGAGATACAGACCCCGTCTTGCTGGGCCGGGTTGAGGCCCTTGCCTCCGGTCTGGTGCATCAGAACCCCCGATCGCCATTGCCCCGAGTTGTGGCTCAGGACGTACCGCACGCCGGCCGCGCCGCCGTCTGAGATCGGGTGCATCGTCACCGACAGGCCCGCCCTCTCGAACGGACCGCGGACCGCCGCGATCACGCTTTCGAGGTCGGCGTACTTGTTCCTGAGGTGAGGGTTTCGGGCATTCCTCTCCGCACTCCGCACGGCCCCCTGAGCCGCCGCGAGGGCCGCCGCGAGGGCATCCTGAGCGGCCGTCATTACGACGCCGCCCCCTAAGTCGATGACCGCCGGGGCCGCGTCCCGGTCCGCTGTCTCTGACATGCTGTCTCCTGGTGTGCGTCCATGTTACCGCGTTGCGCGCTACCGTGCAAGGCGTTACAGGCTGTCGGGAGGTGCTGACGTGCCGAAAAAGCAAGAGATCACGGTGTACGCGCCGGCGGCCGTCGTGGCGGCCGTCGATGCTCACCACCAGAGGTGTAGCGATCTGGGCCTAGCCGTCCGGCGGTCCGTGGCGGCTGAGGCGCTCTGTCGCCTAGCCCCCGTGGGCGTGTGTGCTGTGCCCCGCGTGGGCCCGGCTGAGCGTCTCCCGGTGTACGCCGCTCCGGACGTGCGGGGGCGTGTCTACGCCGTCGCCAGTGACTCAGGCGTGGGTGCGTCCGCGGCGGCGTGTGCGTTGATTTTAGCGGGGGCTGAGACCCTCAAGGAGGACAGGTGAGAGGACTAGCAATCATTGATCTAGAGACGGTGCCCCGTGGCGCCGTGTTCGGGGCGCCGGTGTCGGTGCCGGTCTCTGTGGCAATGCCGGACCCGCCCGGGAGCTACAAAAAACCTGAGTCGCGCGAGAAGTGGCGCGAGACCCACGGGGAGGCCGCCCGCGTCACGGCGTGGGGCAAGTGGGCACTTGACCCGCTCCGGGCACAGATCGCCGGGGCGGCCCTGCTCCCGCTCGGTGATCCGGACGCTGAGATCGTTCGGATCCCCTATGTGCCCGGCGTCAGCATGATCGACGCGATCGGGGCGGCACTAGTCGAGCACGGGATCGACGGTCTCGCGTCGTGGGGGTCGTTTGACGGCACGATCCTGAGGGGTCAGTTGTCGACAGAGCCTCACCGCAGCTACGGGCGATGCTTATCGGCGATCCGTGGGGATCAGATCGACGCCCGCCTCAGCCGCGTACTTGAGGTGTCCTCGCACACGGGCCGCCCGTGGCTCAAGCGGTGCGTCGATCTGTCGGTGTGGTCGGTGCGGCGTCTTCACGGGATGCGGGCCGGGTGGGGTCTTGACTCCACCGCGGAGGCACACGGGATCGGGAGAAAGACCGGCGTGGCCAGCTCGGGAGTCCTTGAGGCGTGGGCGCTCGGCGACGCGGGCGGCATCGTAGACCGGGCGGCGCAAGACGTGGCCCTGACACTCGCCATAGCGGACCGCGAGGGCATCCTGAGCCCCCTCGCGGAGTGGTGGAGCAAGTGCTAGCCCCGCGACTTGCGATCGGTGTCGATCCGGGCCCGGACAAGGGCGGGATCGTCGTCTATGACGCGGCTAACCGGGAGATCGCTAACTCAGAGCAGATCGGTAACCCGGCCCGCGGCTATGCGTGTGTGTGGCCGGACGCTCACCTGAGCCGGATCCGCGACGTGTTCGCACGGCTCTACCGGGCGTTCCCGGGTGAGGTGCCCGGCGCGGCACGTTTGCCTGTCGTTATCGGGATCGAGAGGTTCCGATCCCAAGGTGTGATCAACGCGGATATCATCCGGTCGATCGAGACATACGGCCGGATCCGTGAGATTGCCCACGATCTAGAGGGCCGCCGGCTGTCGGCCGGTCTCGCGGTGACGATCGATCCGTTGTACCGAGCGGACGTTCTGAGGCACCTTGACGCCCTTGGAGCAAAGGGCCGGGATCGTGTCGTGCGGGAGCGCATGATCACGGAGCACGGCGGCACCCGAGCGGCGGCGACAGGACGAAAGGCCGCCCCGGGGCCTCTGTACGGGTGCGCGTCGCACGCCTGGCAAGCGCTAGCCGTGGCATACGTCGCGGCGGATCGTGCGGGCATTCTAGGCCCACGGAGGTGCTGACGTGGACAGCTTGCAAAAGAGGTGCCTCAGGTACCGAGCGGAGCGGGACGCAGCACGGGCTGAGGCCGCGGCGCTCCGTGTCCAGGTGGAGTCTTGCCATCTCGAGCGGGAGCGACGCGGGGCTGAGGCGTGGGCGACAGCCGGCGGGGCGGACGCCGTGCGGGCGGCCCGTGCGCTCCGTGTGCAGGTGCAGGACGTGACCCGGCTCGCAGAGGTTGCGCGGCGGGCGGGCGGATCGGATCCGTGGTCGGAGAGGATCCGTGGGCCCGTGGTAGAGCGCTTCTCAGCGGGTGGCGTGGCCCGTGGTGTGCCCGCTGAGGCGTGGGTCGGGGTCGCGCCGGGTGAGGGCCCGGCGAAGCCGTGGCGGGCGTCCCTGTGGCTACAGGGGCGCGACGGTCCGACCGTGCTGGCCTCCGGCCGCGTGATCGGTGGACGGCTCGAGCACGGAGAGATCCGGACCCACGGCACGGCGGACGCCCTCGCGGCGCTGTCGCGCTGGGTAGGGGGCCTCTATGCCGGCTGAGGTGCCGCTATTCGTCGAGCTGTGCGCCGGGACCGCGGCGTTGAGTCTGCGTCTACAGCGTGCCGGAGCACGGCCTCCGGTGTCGCGCATGGGAGCCAAGACCGGGTATGCGGACGCGATCCTGAGCCGGCTAGGTCTCCAGCCGGGACAACGTGCCGCCCGCTATTTGTGGGCGGACCCGGATCCGGGCGTGCGCTTGCTTCTGCACGCTTACACGCGGCCCGACGTGGCGCGGGAGGCCGCGGCTATCATCCGGGCGTGGGGCGCGACAGACGAGGCCCCGCGCGACCTCTGGGAACGCCTCAAGGCTGAGGGGCCCGTTCGGGGTCCGGACGCGCGCGAGGTGGCGCGGTGGACGACGGTTCAGGGATGGAGCGGGCTTGTGTCCGGCACTGGCTACAGTGGCCCCGGACACGGGCGGGATCGCTGGGGTGATCTACCGCCAGCGACGATCGCGCGCCGCCTTGGCGCCCTCCCCGATTGCGCCGCGGCGGTGCTCGATAGCGGCGACATAGACCCGCGCGAGGTGGCGCGGTGGCTGCGGATCGTGGCTTCTAACCGTCTGATCAACCTAGACCCGCGGACGTGGAAAAACACCGGGATCGGCGGATCGACGCACGGCGGAGCGGAGTTCTGTACCGACTCTGAGGCCGTGGCGGCACGCGCGGAGGCCGTGCCCGTGTGTCCGGCGGCGGTGCTTGGGTCGGCGGACATTGACCCGCGCGAGGTGGCGCGGGAGTACCTGCTTCACCGCTGGAGCTTCTCAGAGCGAGGGCCGGCGGCAGGGTACGGCGGCCCGGGGTGCGAGGTCCGGACCACTCGCGCGACATGGACGACTGAGGACCGGGATCGATCGCTCGGGTGCGAGCGGTCCGCTGAGCGTCTGGAGTCCTTGCCGGCGTTCGTGGGCGGCCCGGTGCCGGACGGTCCGGACTTGCCTGAGGGTTCGATCATGTACATGGATCCCCCGTACTACCAGACGACCGGCTACGCGGACGACATACCGCGCCCTGAGGGCCGCCCGTTCGGCTGGGTGGAGGACACGGCGATCGCGTGGGCGGACGCCGGGGCCGTCGTGTGCATCTCGGAGGCCGTGCCGATCCCCGGTCTCGCGGACCGCCCGGGGTGGTTCGTGCATGAGGTCACGAACGAACGAAAGGGCCAGAAGCGCACTTTCTCCAAGCAAAAGCGCGAATTCCTAACCATGAACCGGCCGCCCCGCGGTCAGGTCTCACTCTTCTGAGGACAGCATGCAAGTAACGATCGATCGGGAACTATTCGCACGCGCCGCAAAGATCGCGGCCGCTGTCGCGCCTCGGAGGCCGGCTGAGCCCGTCCACGGGGCCGCGGTGCTCGATGCGGGCGACCACGGGCTGAGGATCACGGCCACGGACGGGGAGACGGCGATCTCAGTCGTTGTGGCGGCCGTTGTCGAGACGGCGGGATCTGTGGCGGCACCTGCGCACCGGCTAGCCGCGGTCCTCGCGGACGCCCCAGCGGCGTTTGTCGATGTCGCCGGGAACTCGAAAGCGCTCAAGGTGGAGGCCGGCGGGCGGTCGACTACCCGCGTGCCCGTGTGGGCCTCCACAGAGGCCGTCCCGGCCCCGTCTGACGTTCAGGCTACCTTGACCCTCGCGGGACCGGCGGCGGCCCTCAGGGGCTATCTGGACGCGCTAGGAGGGCTACCCGTGGGATCCCCTGAGCGGTGGGGCCTGAATGGCGTGGCGCTACACGTCCGGGACGGCGTGGCGATCGGAGTGGCTACAGATGGACACCGGGCGGCCAAGATCGGATCCGGGGAGGCGATCACCGTTGCCGGGGATGCGCCCCAAGACGCCCTTCTGCCTATCGAGGGGCTGAGGGTCCTGTCGCGCGGTCTCGCCCTCGCGTCCGGGGTGGCGACTGTCGAGATCGGAGAGGCCGCCCTGAGGGCCGTGTGGGACGGCGGGTATGCGTGGGCGGCGACACTTGCCGGGACCCCTCCTGACGTGGTGTCGATCGTGCCCACGTCCCACACGCTATCGATCCGGGTCGCGCCGTCCGAGCTGGCGGGGGCCGTGACGCGGGCGGGGCGAGTGGCGGCGGCCGTGACCCTGACGCCGGGGGCTGAGTCCCTCACGGTGTCGGCGGACGGGGCGGACGGGGCCCACACGGAGACCATAGACGCAGAGATCGAGGGGGCGCCGGAGCCGATCACGCTGTCGCGCGAATACGTGATCGCGGCGCTGGGGTGCGTCGGCGGTGACGTGGCTGAGGTCCGGTCCTCGGGTGGGCTGTCGCCAGTGACTTTGACCTCCGGCGACACGATCCCCAGCATGGACGGGCCTGATCCACTGGTGATCATCATGCCGATCCGGCGCTAGTCCTGGATCAGCGTCGATCCGGCGCTCTGGGGTATCTCCTGCTGAGGGGGTACCCAGATCGTGATCGTGTTGGTAAGTCCCAGGATATCCATAGACACGCCCGCGATCATTCCGTAAAGCCCCGCGACGGTGCCGCCCACGGCGGACGGTAGATCCCAATCATCGCCTAGCAGCACAGAGTCCCCGATCGTGTATTCGGGGTGAGGACCCGCGACGGTGCAGCGTATGATCTGCGGAGCATGGACGGCCCACGGGGCGATCCGTTTTGCCAGCTCGGCCCCGTTCGCTGTCGTCGCATACATGGCCGGACCGCCGCCGGGCATGTCTGTCGACGCCCGGGGAATCACAAACCGGCGCACCAGCTCGCGCCAAGTTTCATCCCCGACCGGCGGGAACAGCATAACGAACTCAGCAGTTTCGGATTCCTCGCGGTTGTCGAGGTCGATCGATAGTTCCTGCTGAACAGGAAACCCGCGGCGGGACGTGAGACCTGAGGCCGGGTGGCGGAATGTTCCGGCCTGAGTTTTGACGGCTACCTGTAGATACTCGGACTGCCAAGATCCGCCGCCGTAAATGCTGGATTCGCACTTGATCGGACCGCGCCCGGGGCCACGGGTCGCGAGGTCTGCAAAGCTGATCACGTATCGGCCCGGCCCGGGGTATGTCGGCCGGCTAACTACCGATTCCCAATAGGCCCCAAGATCGGGGAACGTGCGGCACGTGACGCGGCCGTGACGCATCGTAAGCCACCAACCGCCGATCCCTAGCCACCTTGATACATCGTCCATTCGGATCGGTTTGTCGGTCCAGAATCCCCAATCCAGATCGGGCGTCCGGATGAGCTGCACCTCGGTATCTGACCCGTCGAATAGATCCTCAGGTAGTTTGAGAAACCCGGAATCAGAGACCGATCGGGTTCCGGCCGGAGAAGATCCCGTGTAAATCTCGCGGGCGAATCGGGACGGGTGCCCCTCATAGAATCCGAGAGGCACCGCCGTATCCCCGGCACTCGCGGCGGCCAGGGTCGTGCCGTAGCGCCCGGTCCCGTCGCGCGTCAGGCGGGCTGAGGTCTTGGCATTCCATGCCATGAGAAACGCCGCCCCGCCCCCGGATGGTTCCACGCGGATCAGGCCCTCGATTACGCCTAGATTCGTCGTCCGTGCAATACAATCCGCCGTCGATGTGAGCCTGAGATTAACGTGGGACGTGCTGAAGTTGCCGCTCAGTGTCGTCTCGCGGCCCGCATAGGAAAACAGCGTAAGATCCGAGTCGTCCGGGGCCGCGCGTGACTGCATCCCGGTGATCTCTGCAAAGCTCAGATCGTAGCGGTGGCCGTTGCTGTCCTTACGGAGTGCCACGTCCGCCAGAAACCCGACCCAGAGCGGCCCGGATTGGTTCGCGGTGAATGCGACCAGCTCCCACACGGACCCACGCCTGAGGCCCTCCGGATTGATCACGCTCGGATCGACAGTGACGGACGGGGAGGAGTGCGACGCGGACCACGACCACGGGCTCAGATTGCGCGACGCCGGCGACACTGTGAGAAGGCCCGCGCGATAATAGGCGCCGTCGTAGGTGCCGCCCCGCATCGACACGCCCGCGGACGGGTCGCCCACGTAAGGAGTGCCGGAGAAGTAGCGGGGACGGAGGACGAGATCCCGAGCGCCTAGCCGGTTGATCTCGTCGATGAATGCGAGTCGGTATGTCATTCGCGGGGCCCGTATGCGGTGCCGGTCGTAGCGGGGGCGCCGCTTGTCCCGGGGAGGGGGCTCAGGATCGTCGCTGTCGGCCGTGCGAGCACGTCACGCGCGACGGTGAGCGGTAGATTCAGGCTCCACGTGTGCCCGTTCGTGGTGGCCAGCAGAGGCGCCCGGCGGCCGTCCGGCGTCAGCCTCAGGGCCGGGTAGCTGTAGCGCTCACGGACGATGAAATCCGTTAGCGACGTGGGGAGGTTGCCGTCCAAAACGATATTCGCGTATACGTCGGTATACGCCGGGACTGAGGACACACCCTGTACCGTCCGCCGGCCCTCGAACCCCTCGATCGCTACCTCGTCCCCGGATCCGAGCGTGGGCGACGATTGCCACGCCCGCCAATACGGGCCGCTAAGAATGACCCCCGACAGATCCGACCCGGCGGCAAGCGATAGCCCCCCGGTCCGAGTCGCACACCAGAACTTTGAATGATCAAGGGCAAACCCTATGATCCCGCCCCGCCTGAGGTGGCTTACCATTGACGCAAGCTGGCGTTGATTGTCTCCGGCCGGGATGCCCTCAGCCGTGATTGTCACCTGTAGATCGACGGCCCACGTCTGGACGACCTCTCCGCCGGCCATGTTCCCCACGGCGAATTCAATCGGGGCGGGGAGGTCATCCACGACGGCCGCACGGCGTCCGAGGTCAACCGGCTGCAACGGCGTGGCCCCGGTCGCATTCGTCCCGGGGTAGTAATAGAATCTAGAGTTAGCCACCCGTGCCCCCTACGGCCCGACGTTACCGCCGCCGAATGATCGCCGCTGTCGCTGCTGAATGTCCAATGCGTCCACGGCCTCAGACCATCCACCGATAAACACGGCCGACCCGCCCCGCGACGATGCCTGAATGTCCGCCTCAGGCAAGTTTCGCACGTCTCGCCCGACGGGCGTACGGTCGACAGGCTCAGTCCCGGGGAACCCCAAGAATCGATCGTTAGGGCCGCGAAACACGCCATTACCCTCAGGGTCCAAGAACTTAAGCAACTTCACCGGAAGCCCGGTCAGCTGTTTTAGCATCTGCTTCGGAAGGCGCCCGATCGCGTTAATGATATTCGCAATCATCATAGTCGGACTAAACAGCCCCTTGAGCATTCCTTCCATACGGCCGACGATCATCTTAGGTAGTGACTCGATCAACTGAGCCGGCACCGTCGCGATCACTTCCGCTAATCCGTTGGCGATCTTGACGGGCAACGTGGTCAACTCGTGGATCAAGCCGTCGAAGAACGCAGGCAGATCGGATAGGAACGCGATCGAGTTCTCTAGAAACCCGCCGACCACCGGGATCATGGCGAGAAGTTGCCCGATCGCTTCCCGTGCTAGCTTCCGGCCGCCGGCCTCCCCTGCGAACTGATCCATACCACCCGTGGCCGTGAGTAGCGCCTCAGTAATCTCGGACTGAGTCGGCATACTCGCGGCTAGGCCCTCGAGGTCCAGGGCGGTGATCTCGTCGCCTAGCGTTAGCAG